>Ga0187893_10000033_pt1 | contig 280827 bp, 268 predicted proteins | sample MA1701074metaG_FD_139574 | JGI IMG/M metagenome (GOLD analysis project Ga0187893, IMG submission 139574) | White microbial mat communities from a basaltic lava cave in the Kipuka Kanohina Cave System on the Island of Hawaii, USA - MA170107-4 metaG ...
AGATACACAAAAAACATCCCTGGCATATTCTTTGCTCATTGTTTTTATCCAGCAAGGGAGTATTAACTAAGGAGTCAAAAACCATGACCTGTCAGCGTTGCAAGGGGTTTATGTACCACGGTTTCCTGGCTGAGCCCAATGGAATCTATGTGGTTAAAAAGTGTGTGAATTGTGGGGAGATTCTGGATGAGGTCATCGCCTCCAACAGGGTTCGCCCTTTAAATGCACGAATCAGAAAGAGACCCCTATGGAGAAAACCAAACCTACGGCTGGTGGTTGGATCTGGAAAAGTGCGAAAAGCCTCTTAAGAAACACAGCAGCGAGGAACTCATTTTCCATGTCTTCATCTTCGTTCCGTATGGCTTTGCCTGAGATAGATGGGGACTTTTGATCCCCGTATTGTCTGCCATTCGTAGAGGGATGTGGTGCCGAAGGGGGGACTCGATCACGCACCGCATCAAAGGTGCGGAATCTAAATCAACCCGAAGGGCACCATTCGGGACCAAATCCCAAATAACGTATATAGATGAAGATGGTGCCGAAGGGGGGACTCGAACCCCCATGGGTTACCCCACACGCCCCTCAAACGTGCGTGTCTACCAATTCCACCACTTCGGCTCACCGATAAATGAAAAAATATTATATGCCTCTCCAATTCCTCCGTCAATAAAGAATTGAATCTAGATCGTTACTCTTCTCATTGCTTTTGACACGACTATTCTGATATGATTGAAGACCCCCTGCCTTCACAGGCAGGATTCTTCGACCCCAGTGGAGAAAACCACGTTTTTATTCGCTCGCTAACCCGGCTTTGCGATGCGGGGGCCCGTGCGGCAACACATGAAGTTGGTCCTCCGCTGCCCCCACGCCCCGCGCTCGGACTGGCCAAGCCAGTCCCTCGCTTAGAGGCAGGGAATGCGCTCGCTATGGATGTTCATTTTTTATGAGAATCAATGAGATCTTCTACAGCATTCAAGGGGAGTCCACCCGGGCTGGCCATCCCTGCATCTTCGTGAGACTGACGGGCTGCAATCTGAGGTGTATCTGGTGCGATACCGCTTACGCCTTTTACGAGGGTGAGGAGATGACGGTGGATGAGGTGCTGGATCGGGTGAAGGATTATCCTTGCCGGCTGGTGGAGGTGACCGGCGGGGAGCCTCTACTTCAGCAGGATGTTCATCCCTTGATCACAAGACTCCTGGATCGGGGCTATCAGGTCCTCATTGAGACAGCAGGCAGTTTCGATATCCGAGAGGTGGACTCCCGAGCCAACATCATCATGGACATCAAATGTCCCGCCAGTGAAATGATGGATCGGATGCTGTGGGAAAATATCGAGGTCCTGACCCCTAAAGACGAAGTCAAGTTTGTGATCAAGGATTACCACGATTTTGAGTGGGCCAGCCAGATCACCCAACAATATGGGTTGCTTTCCAAATGCCCCGTGCTTTTTTCCCCGGTTTTTGGAGAGCTTGAACCCCGACGGTTGGCTCAGTGGATCTTGGAGGATGGCCTGAAGGTTCAGCTCCAGATTCAACTGCATAAATATATCTGGGACCCCCAGATGCGCGGCGTGTAACTAGAGAAGCCAGGACAAGCGAGGAGCATAGAGGCATCGCGCCAAAGTCAAAGACATATTCTCGCATAGATGCCCCTTCGGGGCATGCTCGAATGCGCTAGCGAGATAGCACAGGCCTCCACATCTAAACGAAAGGAAGTAGATCCACATGAAAATCCATGTAAAGCAAGGCCGACTATCCAAAGAATCTTCGGAGATCACCCTGATCGGCCATTTTGAGGATGAAAAGGAGGTTGTAGACAGCGCGAGAGGGTTGGATAAGACTTTAGGTGGACAGATTAAGAACCTATTAAAAACTGGAGATTTTAGTGGAAAGCATCAACACTGCTGCCTTATCCATGCCAGATCAAAGAGTCCGGTCAAGCGGATCTTAATGGTAGGGCTTGGAAAACGCAAGGACTGCACCACAGAAAAGATACGCCAGGCCACCGGCAAGGCTGCTCAGTATGTACGCGACCTGGGGTTGACCAGTTTTTGCACGCCCCTAATCACGACGGGGCTAAAAGGCATCTCTTCAGCTGAAGTTGCCCAGACCATGGTGGAAGGAGCAGTGCTGGGGTTGTATCAATTCAATGTGTACAAGACCGAGGAAAAAGAATCGGTTAAATCGGTTCAGGAATTTACGCTCATAGAGGAAAATGCCCGGCGTTTAAATGAGATCCGCAGAGCCGTTCATCTTGGACAGATATTGGCCGAGGCCACTAACCTGGCCAGGGATCTGGGCAATTATCCATCTAACTATATCACGCCCACACGCCTGGCAGAGATGGCCCAAGGCATCGCGGGCGAATTCGGACTGGGGTGTGAGGTCCTGGAGAAGCCTCAACTGGAGGCCATGGGGATGGGGGCATTTCTGGGAGTGGCTAAGGGAAGTCAGGAACCTGCCAAGTTTATCATCCTCAAATACCAAGGATTAAGGAATCCAAGGATTAAAGGGGTAAGGCCCATTGCACTCGTGGGTAAGACCATTACTTTTGATACGGGGGGGATCTCCATCAAGCCTAGTGAAAAGATGGAGCAGATGAAGTACGACATGATGGGAGGGGCCACCGTCCTGTGCGCTATCAAGGCTGCGGCCCAACTCAAACTTCCCGTGAATATCATGGGATTTATGCCGGCAGCAGAAAATATGCCCAGCGGCACGGCCATCAAGCCAGGGGATGTGGTTAAGACTCTTTCAGGGAAAACCGTCGAGGTGATCAACACCGATGCCGAGGGACGACTGATCCTGGCCGATGCTCTGACCTATGCCACCCGTTATCGGCCTAATGTCATCGTGGACCTGGCCACCTTAACCGGCGCATGTACCGTGGCCCTGGGCCATCACGCCATCGGGCTTCTGGGAAACCATCCCGGCCTCCTGGATGTGATTAAAAAGGTTGCCCAGACCACCGGAGAGCGGGTCTGGGAACTGCCCCTCTGGGAGGATTATTATGAGCAGATCAAAAGCGATGTGGCCGATATCAAAAATGTGGGCGGTCGGGGGGGTGGAACCATCACGGCCGCGGCATTCTTAAGTAAGTTCGTAGGGGACTATCCCTGGGCACATCTAGACATTGCCAGCACGGCTTGGACCGATGAGAACCGTCCCTATATTCCTAAAGGGGTTACCGGAATCGGAGTCCGTCTACTAGTCAATTTCCTGATGGATCCCAAGTCGCACCAACCATTCAAGCCAAGGTCTGACTAAGTGTTAATGCACCCGGCCTTTGCATATAATCAATGAACCTGAAAGTCAAGATCAGCCAAATGATTGTCGGGGGTTTTGATGGGACCACCCCTCCAAAAGAACTCACCCAACTGATCAAGACCCATGGGATGGGGGGTATCATCCTTTTTCAGAATAACCTTGAGGACCCCATCCAGATTGCGCGGTTAACGAATCGGCTGCAAGGCCTCTCTGGACTGGCCCCCCTCCTGATCATGATTGATCAGGAAGGAGGCCGTGTCTCAAGACTTCCACCGCCTTTTACACGATTTCCTGCTGCCGCTCTTCTGGGAGTTTGCAATTCGTATGACCTGTGTTACCGTTTGGGACAGGCTACGGCCAAGGAGTTACGGGCAGTGGGGATCAACATGAATTTGGTCCCTGTGCTGGATGTTTACACAAACCCAGCCAATACCGTCATAGGAGATCGGGCTTTTGGGAACAATCCTACCCTGGTTTCCAAGCTAGGATTGGCCTTGATGGTCGGTCTCCAGGATCAAGGAGTCATTGCGTGTGGAAAGCACTTTCCCGGTCACGGAGATACCATAGCAGATTCCCATCATGAACTGCCAAAGGTATCTCATTCTTTGAACCGCCTGATAGAGGTGGAACTGAAACCTTTTCAACACTTGGTCCAGAACCGCCTCCAGGCTATCATGACAGCCCATGTGGTTTATACTGCACTGGATCCTCAGTTCCCGGCCACTCTCTCCAAAAAGATTGTCACCAAACTCCTTCGGGAAGCCATGGAATTCCATGGTCTGGTCCTCACAGACGACCTCCAAATGAAGGCCGTTGCAGACCACTATCCTCTCGCCGAAGCAGCCATTCGGGCCGTCACTGCCGGCGCCGATCTACTCCTTTTTTGCCACCAGCCAGAACTACTGGTAAAAGTCCAGGAGGCCCTATACCATGCAGTCAGGCGTGGAACCATTCCTGAAAAACGCATTGACCTCTCTTTAGATCGAATTCTTTCTCTAAAAGAAAGAATGCTGCTCCCCTATCGGCCCAGCTCGCTGAAAGAGATCAGGGCCAGGGTAGGACATCCAGATCATCAAAAGATCGTTCAAGAACTCCAGGAACGGGCCGGCCACTTAGTCTCGCGAAAGACCCCTGCCTCGCGTTCCCCTAAAGGCTTAGGGCGTCGCCAGGGTAAAACCCTTTAACGTCGCTTTTTTCCTTTTTTCCCTTTTGATCCTAGGCTAAACTTTTTACTCCCTCCTTTACCGGTCAGCAACCAATCCAGGGTAACCTTTCCATGGTCGGCAATTTTGATCAGCAAATCGGGAGAGGGCACCCTGCCCCGCTCATACCGACTGATATAATTCTGTTTGTATACCCCCAGGACTTTTGCAAAATCCGTCTGGGTCATCCTACCTCTAATCATTCTGATTCTTTGTCCTACCTGTGCTGGCGAAAACTTCTGCATAGAGCCCTCCGGTGAATAATGTTTCTTCCTGTTCCTATACTAACCTGGTATATGTTGCTCACTTCATTACAAGGAGTATAACGATCGGAGGCCAGAAAGTCAAGATCGAAATAGAGTGAGGCGCGCACCTGCCGGATCCATCGCCTGGGATAGGAGTCCCTGTGGGATAATCCATCGCAGGCTAAGGCGTCTGCATATTTTTGAGCCAAGAAATGATCTTTTCCATATCTAACGGGAAGGGCGCCAAAAATTCCATTCGCTGACCTGTTCCGGGATGATCAAAACCCAATTGTTGAGCATGGAGCATCTGCCGACGGATCCACAATTCACTTTCAAAATCCATTTTCTTCTCTAACCCATAGACCTTATCTCCTATGACAGGATGACCCAGGTGAGAGAGATGAACCCGGATTTGGTGGGTCCGACCTGTTTGGGGCCTCACGGCAAGCAGACTGAACTCCCCATAACGCTCCAGGACTTCATACTGGGTAACTGCACTCCTTGGCCGGGTGGTACGAGGGGAGATCTTTTTTCTGTCCCGCAGGTCTCGTCCAATGGCCACCTCAATGATTCCCCGATGGGCTTTGGGAATACCGTGAACCAGGGTCAGATAACAGCGGGTCACGGTATGGGCCTTAAACTGTGCAGCCAGGGCCCTGTGGGCTTGCTCCGTCTTGGCCACCACCAACAGCCCCGAGGTCTCTTTGTCCAGACGGTGGACCAGACCGGGGCGTTCCTTCCCTCCAATCCCGCTCAAGTCTCGACAGTGGTGGAGAAGAGCATGGACTAATGTCCCAGCAAAGTTACCGGGGGCAGGATGGACCACCATTCCCGCCGGTTTATTCACCACCAGCAGATGGGCATCTTCATAGATAATCTCTAGAGGAATGGCCTCCGGTTTAATCTCTAGTGGAGTGGGTGGCGGAAGATCGATACTGACCCTATCATCCAGATGTACCCTGTAATTGGGCTTAACTTTTTGGCCTTTGACCGTGATGTGGCCATCCTGGATCAGTCTCTGGACACGAGAGCGGGAAAGGGACAGGCCTTTTTTGAGGAGATACAGATCCAGACGTAGCCGGACATCTTTAGAGGTCACAATCCATTCATTCATACAACCGATCAATAAATATGTGGGGGCCCGTGCGCCTACACAAAAAGAAAGGTGCTCCGATGCCCCCACACCCCAAGCTCGTGCGGGCGAAGCCCGACACTCGCTTTTTTATAGCAGTCGAGGAGGATAATGCTTGACCGTTTCGGCCCTGGAATGTAGGAAAAGTTGCAGGATGAGAAGGGCCAATCCTATGCTAATGGCTGAATCCGCCACATTGAACGCTGGCCAGTGGGTGGAACCGACAAAAAAGTCCAAAAAATCGATTACTTCTCCTAGGCGCAGACGGTCAATCAGATTACCAACGGCACCTCCCACAACCAAGGAGATACCAATCTGTGTCCAGAAATCTTCACGAGGGGTTTTAAAGAAAAAGGCCCCTAAAAAGATAAGAGCCACGATGGAGATAATGACGAAGAAGTAGAATCTAAAATGATCGCTCAAGTTTGCCAAAAAGCCGAAAGCTGCTCCTGGGTTTCGAATATAAGTGATTGCAAAGAAGCCTTCCACGATCGTAATCGACTCATGCAGGTGCATACTGCGATGGATTAAAAACTTGGTCCATTGGTCCAGGAGAATGATGCCCAAGACGATGGTGATTAAGATTAGATAGCGAGGCCCTTCTTGCAAACCCTTAAACTTCATGGGCCTGCTCGGTTATTACTTTCACACAGCGGTCGCAGAGTGTAGGGTGATGGGTATCTTGACCCACGCTGGGGCAATAGTTCCAGCAGCGCTCGCATTTCTGCCCTGTGGCCTGCACTACCTTCACTCCAAGATCTTCTATGGACTGACTCCACAGGATATCAGAGCGGTTTGCTGGTAATTCTGCAAGCGTCACGCCCGAGACGATAAAGACCATGGGAAGGTCCTTTAGATAGCCTCGCAAAAACTCCATCAACCCACCCTGGGTATAGAGTTTCACCTCAGCCTCCAGAGAGGATCCGATCTGCCGCTCCTTTCTAGCCATTTCCAGCGCCCGGGCCACCTCCTCACGCACGGCTAGTAACCTTTCCCAACGAGATGCAAGATCTGAGTCCAGGTAACGAGCTTCAACAGAAGGGAATTTCGCCAGATGGATGCTTTCTGTATCACGGGCAGTGGCTGGCAGGTGTTGCCACACCTCCTCGGCCGTAAAAGACAGGATCGGGGCCATGAGTCTGCATAGGGTCACCAGGATTTCACAGAGCGTACGCTGGGCTGCCCTTCGTTCCATTGAATTTTTGGCCGCGGTATAAAGCCGGTCCTTCAAAATGTCCAGATAAAGGGCGCTCATGTCCACGGCACAAAAATTATTCAGGGCGTGAAACACGCCATGGAACTCAAAATCTTCATAGGACTTGAGCACCCGGCCAGTGAGGTTGGCCAGCCGGTAGAGGGCCCATCGATCGATCTCCCACAAGGCACGATCCTCCACCCGGTGCTGGTCAGGATCAAAGTCATAGAGGTTGCCCAACAAAAAACGGCTGGTGTTTCTAATCTTACGGTAGGCCTCCACCAGTTGGGCCAGAATCTCGGTGGAAATCCGCACATCTTCACGGTAGTCTTCGGCCGCAACCCATAGCCTCAAGATCTCGGCACCATAACGGTCGATCACTTCCTGTGGTGCAACGACATTCCCTGCCGACTTGGACATTTTCTTACCAATGCCATCCACCACAAACCCATGGGTGAGCACCGTCCGATAGGGAGCCCGCCCCTCCGTGCTCACCGCGGTCAATAAGGAACTGTGAAACCATCCACGGTGTTGATCCGAGCCTTCAAGATAAAGGTGTGCCGGGCAGGTCAGCTCCGAGCGTCGATGGAGGACGGCTGCATGGCTGACCCCGGACTCAAACCAGACATCCAGGATGTCCTTTTCTTTTTCAAACTCCTGACCTTGGCACTGGAGACAGTGTGTCCCCTCTGGCAAAAGTTCATGTGCCGATTTTGAAAACCAAACATCGGTCCCTTGTCGCTCGATCAGATCAGCCACATGATTGATGATGGAAGGACTGTACAGCACCTTTTTACATGAGCGGCACTGGAAGGCCACAATAGGTACTCCCCAAGACCGTTGCCTTGAGATGCACCAGTCTGGGCGATTTTGAATCATCCCGTAGATGCGTTCTCTTCCCCATCGGGGAACCCAGTTCACCCGATCAATCTCCTCTAGAGCTTTCCGACGAAGCTCCCCAGTCTCCATGGAGACGAACCACTGCTCCGTGGCACGAAAGATGACGGGATTTTTGCACCGCCAACAATGAGGATAGGAATGGATAATCGTTTCCTCCTTGAGAAGTGCACCCTCTTGTCTCAATCTCTCAATAATAGCGGGATTGGCCTTAAATACATGTATTCCGGCAAAATCTTGGACATCCGATGTAAACTTACTCTGATCGTCCACAGGTGCATAAATTTCTAAGCCGTACTTGAGACCTATTTCATAGTCTTCCTGGCCATGACCCGGTGCGGTATGCACACAACCGGTTCCCTGTTCAAGCGTCACGTGCTCACCAAGTACAATCGGTACATCCCGATCAATCCATGGATGTTCACAGATTACACCATTCAACTCTCCTCCCGCCCAAGCACCTACCAATACTTTATATTCATTATCTTGATAGCCGAAGGTCTTCATACAAGACTGGATCAAGTCCTGGGCAATGATGATTTCCCCCTCTGGAGTCTTTACATGGCGATACATGAACTGCGGGTGGATCGCTATGGCCTGATTCGCAATCAACGTCCATGGCGTAGTTGTCCAAATGGCAAAATAGGTCCCATGTTTCTGATCGACAGAAAATTTGCCTTGGGGGTTTTTGACTCTGAACTTCACATAGATAGAGGGCGAGGTGTGCTCTTCGTACTCCACCTCGGCTTCGGCCAGGGCGGTTTGATCCTGGGGGCACCAAAGGACCGGCTTTTTACGCTTGTACACTCCTCCTTGAGCCACGATCTTTGCAAACTCCCGCACGATAGCCGCCTCATAGCCAGGGTCCATCGTAAGGTAGGGACGTTCCCAATCTCCTAGAACACCCAGCCTCTTGAATTCCTCCCGCTGAATCTTGTAATACTTCTCGGCATACTCCCGGCAGAGCTGCCTGATCTTAAGCTGATTTAATGCTTCTCCTTTCCGTCCCAGCTCCTTCATCACCTGGTGTTCGATCGGAAGTCCATGACAGTCCCAACCCGGTATATACGGCGAATAAAGGTCGGTCATAGACCTGGACTTGACGATGATGTCTTTTAAGATCTTGTTGAGGGCATGGCCGATGTGGATATGCCCATTGGCATAGGGAGGACCATCATGCAGGATAAAAGAACTTCGGCCTTGATTTTGTTCCATGAGTCTGCCGTACAAACCATTTTCTTGCCATCGGGCCAGAATCTGGGGTTCCCGCCGGTTTAAGTCGGCCTTCATTGGAAAGGATGTCTGGGGAAGATTCAACGTCTCTTGATAACCCATGCAACTCCTTGGAAATAAATAATTTAAATATTAACATCGCCATACATTACGGGTCAACTCCTCTGAGCAACCTATTTCATGTAAGGTACCCGCCCTTTTCTTATGTGTATGCTCGCTCGTTGTGCTGGCTCAGGTCCAGACCCTGCTCCTCATGTTGAGAAGACACTTTCAGGCCCACCAATTTATTGACAATCTTGAGGATGATGTATGTCCCCACAAAGGAGAAGAGCACTGTCACCAGTACTGTAACAATTTGAATCCAAAACTGGGCGGGATTTCCAAAGAACAGCCCCTTAGCCCCAATGGAGGCTAATAAGCCAGTGGCCAGGATCCCAGTGATTCCTCCCACTCCGTGAATTCCCACCACATCCAGGGAATCATCATATCCGAATCGGTTCTTCCACAGCACCCCAACATAGCAGATTGCCCCGGCCACAATTCCGATCAACAAGGCCGAGAGTGGGCCCACAAAGCCTGCACCGGGTGTGATCGTTGCCAAACCTGCAATGATACCGCTGGCCACTCCCAGTACGGTAGGCTTACCTCGGTGTAACCACTCTACGGCCATCCAGCTGATTCCTGCTGCAGCGGCTGCTGTATGGGTGGCCAGAAATGCCACGGCCGCTGTGGCATTCGCACCCAGAGCGCTGCCGGCATTAAATCCAAACCAGCCAAACCACAGAAGGCCGGCTCCCAGCACCGTCATGGGCAGGTTGTGAGGGCCCATGTAGTCTATGCCGTATCCCTTTCGTTTGCCCAAAACCAATGCACAGGCCAGGGCCGCAAATCCGGAACTGATATGAACCACAGCCCCCCCGGCAAAATCCAGAGCCCCCATTTTGGCCAGCCATCCCCCTCCCCAGACCCAGTGAGCCAGGGGGGAATAAATCAAAGTAGACCAAAGAATAGTAAACAAAAGCACTGCGCTGAATTTCATGCGCTCCGCAAATGCCCCTGTAATAAGGGCTGGCGTAATCGCGGCAAACATTAACTGAAAGATCATGAACACCTGATGGGGAAGGGTCGGTCCATACGTGGGGCTGGGTTCCACCCCCACGCCGTTTAATCCCACCCATTCAAGCCCCCCGATGATTTGGGCTTTATCTGGGCCAAAGGCTAGGCTATATCCCCAAAGTATCCAGATCACACTCACGACACACAAGATGATAGCACTCTGTACAATGGTGCCCAGCACATTCTTGCCCCGCACCAGCCCACCGTAAAAAAGGGCGAGGCCCGGCAGGGTCATGGCCATCACCAGAGCCGACGAGGCCAGGACCCAGGCTGTATCTCCGCTGTTAATCTGAGGCGCATCCGCTGCCCAGGTCACAGTCGCCAATAAGGTGACCCACATCATGGCCAACACAATTACAAGTCCACTTCTCACCTTTAGCATCGTCATAACACCCTCCTTATGCAGTGGTCGACACAAGATCCATAGATCATCCCATATCTTAGGAACACCATTTATCTTAGCTTAAAAGAAGAAGCACCTTTTATCTATTTCCCCATGGCTTAGATGAAAGAAAGGCTAAAGTATAGTAGAAAGAATAAGAAATCTCAAGAAATTAAATAGATTCCCTTGAAATTTTAGGGGTTTTTGCTTTCGCCGGTTACCAGTTAAATGAAAGGGGTGTCCGTTCAGCGCAGAATTCTCTCAAAATGAGCAAATGTCTTGGCACGGGCATAGGTTACCAGAAAGCCTGCCGAATAGTGCCCTGTGGGGATAAAAACGAGTTCAGGCCGATTTGAGGCTTCCCAAAAAGCCTTGACAAACTCTCGGCGGATCACCTGATCAAAATAGCCATTGATCATTAAGACCCTGCGGGGATCCAGCCGATGGGCATAGCTCATCGGATCGACAGGCTTGAGCATACGCATTGCCATGTCTCTAAACTTTTGTGGATCCAGACTTTCATGCTTTATCACTCTTTGTCGAAACTTGATCAATGAATTCTCTTCGGAGGTGTTTATGATCCCCGCCAGGTCAGCCCCTCCCAGAAGAAAGACTCCCGCTTGAATCCGGGGATCTGCTTCCATCACGACACTGGCCACAATTGCCCCCAGGCTGATTCCCATGATCCCCAGATGATGGGAGTCCACTTCCTTTTGGGTGGCGAGCCAGTCGATGCCCCTGCGTACATCGATAATATAGTGTTTCAAGATCCGCTCGGCACCCTCAAGAGTCTTATAGGAATCATCCGTGAAATTTTTAGTGCTCTCAAACCGCAGGCAGGCATAGCCTCGCTCGGCCAGATAGATAGCAAAGTTTTGGGTGTAATAATCTCCTCGGGTGATAGGGAGAATCACCACCCCCGGAAAAGGACCCTGACCTTTTGGCCGATAATAAAAAAGATTATATTCAGACTGTCTTAGGTCCGTCTTCAAGGAAGTGGATAGATGGAGTTTTTGGACCTGGTAAAGACCCCAGTCTCTAGGCAGTTCCAACAAGGGCCAGGCCTCTTCGCGGACATAATCAAAGTATTGGACCTCTTCGGACCCTGGAGGGTCCGCTGTCCTGAGAGCCGTTCCCTGGAGGCCATAGTAGAGACATCCCTCCAGGGCCATCCCCACTAAAAATATTCCCAAATATACCGTTGCTTTTTGCCTCAATCGCCCTCTCCCTTCTGTCCAGAACCGACTAACTTTTTCATCAATTCAAAGGCAACCTCCTTAAGATAGCGATCCATGTAAGGTCCATTAAAGGACATACGGGCCTCATAGGCATCCGTGTAATAATACTTTTCAGGGATCACATATCCGATATAGTCATTGGCAAATCCGACGATGATAGCATTTAGTTTGTGAGATCTAGCTTGTTGTTTGATCTCGAGGCCGATCTCTGAACTCAAATCACAGGGAACTCCTAAGAGAAGAGAATCGCCCACTCGTATGGCCTGAATGACGGTCTGCCGGTCAAAAAAGAGATTACCGAGGGGAGAGACAAGTCTATGCTTACCCAGTTTAACTTGAGTTGAAGGCAGTTGAACCGTTGCCAGGACCGATCCAACCCTGACATGGTCCTGGTACACCACCGATGGTAACGCCTCAAGAATTTTGTTGGCGAGGATTCTGCCCATTTTTTCGGCTTTCTCAAAATCATCCCTACCCTCTGGTGGACTGGCGGTCATATCTGCCACTGACCCAGCCGTGTAGAGAGCGATCACGCCTGTCGTTTCCTCCAGGCGCCGTTCTAAAGCACCTGGAAAATCCCCTGAGATGAGATCGTTATCGTGCTTCAACACTGTAGAGTGGGCCGAGTAATTGACTAAGTAGACCGTGACTTCTAGGTCCAACGTCTTTAAGACCAGAAAACTTAAAGCCGGGTCCTTGGGCCCGTCCATTATCATCCGGTTACTGATCAGGTCGGGCACCTGGATGCTTCCACCTCCCAGCCTAGCTGGTTTCATCCCCTGATACGCCTCCACGGCAGCCCGGGCCATCTTGTGTGTGATCTCTTCAAAAACTGCCAGGTCAAAGGGGCCCGTGGCAAAGCTCTCCCAGAACCTCTTGGCCAGGGCCCCTGGTCCGGAGTGGGTATGACTGGCCGAAATCATGAGGGAGTCCGGTGTAAGAGTAATCTCACGGTTGATCTTTTGATACACCGCCATGCGCATGTCATCCGTGATGGCCAGCAGGTCATTTGCCAGGAGGATCACGGTCTGATTTCCATCCCCCAGCGCCATAGCCCGTGCATACAATCGATCATGAATTCCCGTAGAGCCATGACCCTTGCGGCTTCCATAGCCTGCCAGTGGGGTCCCTATGGGAGGGGTGATGTCCACCCTGGCTGCCCCGACCATGAAAGGGTGAGAAAGTAGATCTTGGCCCATCTGAGCCCGAACACCTTCTAATGACTCCCTGGTTTTAACATATGGACCTTGATCCCGTAACGGAGTTGTATCGATGGACAGACAGCCCGCAGAAAAAAAGATAAGAACCAAAAAGATGATGGCCGATCGCCTACGGGGCATCCACCTGCTCCAACAGTTCCACAACTGCTTTGGATATCATGGGGGCAGCTTGAGGCCCGACCGACATGCTTTCTTCGTAATGATCGTTGTCACCGCAGCGGTCTGTCCCATAATGGGGTCTGGGTTGATAGGCAGGGGGGACGAAATCATTGGCCGGGACAATATAGCCCAGCTCATCGTTGCCCAAGCCGATGATAAACTTGTAAGGTGCCTTCATGTGTTGCCTTAAGATGGGCTCGGTGGGAACTTGGGGATGAGCTGAAGCTATTCGTTCTTTACCACGCCCATCCAGGCGACGTTTCCGTTCAGTGTAGCGCCAGCATTTTTTCTCATCACCCAGGTAACCTCCAATAGCGATCTCGGGAAACAGCTCCCCGGGAATCGTCACAAACTGGGCCATGGGTTTTACTTGCCCCAAAAGTGTCAGGACATTCACCTCCGTCAGTACGTCCTCCCCACGGCTTCCAGCAGGCTTACCCTGGGTGTAGGCCTCTCGCTGAATAACTCCACGGGTCAGGAGAAGCTTGAACAATTGGTTCTCAATCGGGATAAATAATTTCTTGGTGCGTATATCAATACGTTGTATGTCTAGATAATCTTGACCCTCAAGCGACCCCAGCACTGTCCCAGCTGCAATCTCACCGATTCTCTGGGTCACAGCCCAGGACCTCAATGGCAACGGCTTATCATCTTCATCCCTGACCTCCAGCCTCAAGGTACTGAGGAGACCACCCACCGAGCCACTTAAATAGATGGCAAGGCCTCCCCGACCCGGCCATCGTTTCCCATCGAATCTAAACCCTCCCTTTTCAATACCTTCTCGGAGATAGTGAGGAAAGTCTGAGGTAATCAAACTGCTGGATCCCCCCATTGTTTCTGGATGGGGAGTCCAGTTCACTACAGTGGCAATGGCATCGCCTTGATGGTTATCCACGGCCATCACCAGGATCTGCTCATCGATCACGATGGGATCCCGCAGGTCATTGATCAGCCAACCAAACTGTGTGGAGGTCTGGGCCGTGGCGAATTTTACCCGGGCAGGGGTCAGCTTCCGGGCGGCTTCCTGCAGGGCCGACCCAGACTGCTTGATAATATGCTCGATGAATCGTGGATCTTTCCCATCCGTCATCCGATCAGGACCCCACAGCCCCATGCTGTCTGCCCCGCCGTGAGTGTGAGTGCTGGCCACAATCACATGGGTAAAGCCCAGATCTTCCACACCATGACGGATTTTTTCAACCAGCGGATAAAAAAACCCCACCACATCTAGGGCCACCAGGCCCACTCGGATATTTCCAGATTGCAGGACAAGCGCTCGGGCCCAAACAGGATCGTGCACACCGCTGGCAGTGTAATAGGCACCGTCATGGTAAAAGCCCGCCATGAATGGGCCATCCCACTTGCCATTGCCATTGGAGTCAGTGAAAGTGTCATGAGGGACCTTAGGGTCCGAGGGATCCGGGGCATCATAACGACCATTTCCATCGAGATCTTTGTAGGGCTCTTCCCAGGGCCTGCCATTCTCATCTGCGGGGGTGATGGTCAATGCCGCCGCCCCAGCCATGAGGCCAGAAGAGTGCGGGTCTTCCGCCCCTAAAGCCTCTGACGCGCCTGGGATGAGTCCATATGAAAATAACCAGAATAGAATGAAGGCCGTGATCAGCATTTTGATATTAATTGTACCTGATCTTTCAAAAAATGTTTATTTGACTATCTTAGGTAGATAGAATTAGAGAGGATCCAGGGGCGCCATCGATTTTGGATCTTAAGAAAAACCTCTACACGATAGACTCCCGGACCCGCCGCCGGAACAGAAAATCTTGAACAGAGACATTGACGAAACCGCTGACCATCCTTCACCAGGACAATCAAACCAGGCGTGGGTACTTGAACAGTCAACACCTGTTCCTCTATAAATTTTATCTCATCCCCCACCATCCCAGAAGTGCCACCCCCCAAAACTGTAAACAGAAATCCTGTGGCATCGGACAGGAGATCGAAGGATACATAGGCATGGCCGGACTTCAGAGCGGACAAGATGGAATCTTCATTTAGCTCAGGGACCATGACATGGGTGGTCACAAACCTAAAGCTCAAAGGATAAGGGTCTAGTTGATGGCCCATGACCTTGACGTTCTGGTGGGCGTCATTTCCCGCAATCCCCACCACCCTCTGGGATTGGCTGAGCTGATCCCATTTTCTTAGATGCCAAGAGGGATAGTCCTGAATGGAAATAAATATCTCTTCTGGATATCTTCCATACGAATACAGGACATCAAAAAATAGCTTAGGAAATTTCCATTTTTTATCCATGACATCGTCCAGAATGTCATAGATCTCGATTCCGGTAATTTCCTCCAGTGACCAGTCCTGCCATCCCTTGGGATGGGCCACAAAAGCCAGCCCTCCCTGCCGGCGCACTTCATCCAACACTTGTTGAAAGGTGAGAGACCGATGATCAAAATAGGTCTTAAGGCCAATGCCCAGCAGTGAGGCGCATCGGTCTGCGGACCCATGGCATCCCTTAATCATCTCCATCCCGCGGATGACCAGGACGTCTTCATACCATCCCTGCATCCCCTCCGTGAAGATAGATGGAGTGTCATGGTCCGTCATAATGATAAAATTAAGCCTCGTTTCCTTAGCTGCTTGGATAATTTCCTCGCGGGTCCCCTGACTATCGTGAGAAATATAGGAATGTACATGGATCACCCCGCGCAGATCCTTATAGCCCGCCAGGTCTGTAGATAATAATTGCTGAGATTTAAGCTCAACCAGATCGGCCCTCAGAGATTTTAGTTTGAAATGGGGAGTACAACCGGATAAACAAACCACGATGCTGATCATCAAGACCAGAAAATAGGCAGGCCTGCCGTTTGAACTTTTCATCAAGTTCTATTGTAGCATACGCCTCATTACACGCCTTCCCCGTAGGCAGTCTTGGGGCAAATTTCCCGGTAGGCACAGTACTGGCAGGCAAGATAGGTGGGGCGGGCAGCATAGTCCCGAGCTCGGATCCCCTCGGCCGCTTCCAGAATCTTGGTCCGAGTCTTGTCAAGGTCTTTTTCGGTAAACGCCGCGCTTCCAGCAATATCGGACTCCAAAAATCTCAACTCCACTTCATCCGGAAGCCGGCCAAACCTTTCCCTATAGGCCATGGCGTATATGGCCAGTTGTAGGCTTTCCTTAGTCTTCTTGTTGGCCTCTTTTGGGTCCCGCACCTCCGAGGATTTATAATCGATGATCTTTACAGAATCATCGACTATATCAATTCTGTCCCACCGGCCCAGAACACGGTTATTTTCCAGCATGAAGCTGAAATCTTTCTCGATGTGGGTAGGCATCTCTTTGCGTTTTTCTTCCAGTTCGTAGAATCGTGCCAGGGTGGCGCGACCAACCTCCAGCCGCTGCTCTTCATGCTCTCGACTCAAAAAGCCTTCGCTCTTCCATTCCGACTCGAAGACCTCAACAAGGTCCTCCAGGGTCATGGGATACCCAGCTTTTCTGCGTCGGTAGTATTCGGCCACCGCTTGGTGCAAGGCGCTCCCATACACGACGGCATGGTGTTGATAGATGGGGATCCTCAGCACATGGCGATACTTATACTTGAGGGGACAGGTGAGGTAGTCGTCAATCTGATAATAACTTAACGCAATGACTTCCTGTAGTGGAACTGGCGGAAGCACCTGGTCACTCTGATTGAATGACGGCGCATGCCGTTCGATCGCCTCCAGAGGAGAAGTCTTGGCAATCTGTACAGCCTTTGCGGAAAGGTCTAAGGCCTCCAGCACAAAACGGCTCACCTTGCGTTCGCGCTCGGTACCATAATCCCGGGCGCTGGTGAAATAAAGTTCATTCATGGCTCGGGTCATGCCTACATAGAATAGCCGCCTCTCCTCCTGAAGGTGAATATCCCCAGTAGGGATCTGATCTTTCACCAATTCGTCCGGAAACTCGATGGGATCTTTTCGGTCTCGGGAGGGAAACTTCTGCTCCACCAGACCCACCAGGAATACCACCGGAAACTCCAGTCCCTTGGCCTTGTGCACCGTCAGCACACGCACTGCATCCACATCTGGGTCTGCTTCGGCGACGGCAGGATCGTCACCGGCCTCCATCAATAGATCCAGGTTTTGAATGAAGGATGGAAGGTCCCCCACTTGGGATCTATCCTCTATTTTTCTCACCTGATCAAAAAACTTGGCGATATTTTGGATCTTTTCATCGCTGCCGGGAGTCTCTCCCTGGATCAGGCGATTCAAAATCCCGCTACACTTGAGAAATTCATACAGCAGCACGCCAGGCGATCGAGTACGAGACAGTTCAAGATAGCGGTGTAGGTCCTCCACCAGAATTTTAAGAGTTGCTCTGGCTTCTAGGGAAAAGAGAGTGGGCTCAAAGAGAGTGTCCAGGTGGGTGAAAACGTAATATAGGCTTTTGTTTTGGCGATGGGCCAGAATGGTGCAGTCCTGAAGGTCTCGCATAGGGGCTCTGTATAATTCCGAGCGTGCCAACTCGTAGAGATAGCGGCTGTCATGGAAGTCGGCAACAACATGCAGAAATGCCATGAGCAGCCGGACCTCCGGTCTTCGGTACAGACCACGATTCCCTGTAAACCGGTGAGGGATATCCCGCATGTTCAAAGCACGAAGATAGGGATCCGCATCGTTGTTCGCCCGCACCAAAATGGCAAAATGCCTGTACTGATACTCTCTAGTATCCACCTTCTTTTGAATGACGTCCGCGACGGAGTCTGCTTCGGCGGACAGGGTATCGAAATGGAGATGTCGGACCTCCTGTGGTCCCTCTTCTTGTCCCACCAGTCGCTTTGAGATCTTCTCTTTTTCCTCCAGACGTTCCGGGTTGTTGAACTGAATCAGCCGATAGGCCGCATCCAAAATCTTCTGGGTTGAACGATAGTTCTCTGTGAGAATGATCCTGACCGCATCTGGATACAAATGTCGAAACATCAGGATGTTGCTCATGGCCGCACCGCGGAAGTGGTAGATACTCTGATCATCATCCGCCACCACCATGATGTTCTGATACCGCTGGGCCAGAAGCTCCACCAGCTGGAATTGGGCGTAATTAGTGTCCTGGAACTCATCCACCAAAATATAACGAAACTGATCCTGATAACTTTTCAACACAGACGGATGCTGCCGAAACAGCTTCAGGGTAAGGTTCACCTGATCCCCGAAGTCCACACATCCCTCCTGAGCCATCAGCTTCTGATAAATCTGGTAGGTCTTCGCCAGCTCCATCTGTTGGACCGATCGATCTGAGGAAGCCCGATCAGGTTGCGTCGGCCCCAGACTATCCGCCTGAGGTGGACTGTTGGCTGCCTTTTTTTCTAATTCTTGTGCAAAGGTCAGGTATTCGTTAGGGTTCGCATCCTCATCCTTGGCCCTAGAAAAGAGAGTCAGCATCGCCTCAATAAATTTGGTAGGGTTTCCCAGAGGACGGTACTGTTGCAAAGGAAATCTAAACAGATGCTTGCGAAAAAAGATGACCTGCTCCGGCCGGGACAACACCCGAAAATCCGTAGGCAGCCCTAGGGTGAAGGCATGCTCACGGAGGACCCGATCCCCAAAAGCATGAAAAGTGGAAATCCATACATCCGTGTAGCCATAGGGAACCAAAAGGTCCACTCGTTCCTCCATCTCATGGGCGGCCTTGTCGGTAAAGGTCAGGGCTAGTATCTCTTCAGGACGGGCCAGCTTGGTGGTGATGAGATGGGCAATCCGGTGGGTGATCACTCGGGTCTTACCCGTTCCCGCCCCGGCAATAATCAGGGCTGGGCCCTGATCATGCTCGATGGCAGCCTTCTGTTGGGGATTAAGATCCACGGTATGCCTTGTTTTTATGTGGGGCCCGTGCGCCTTACACTAAGGAAACCCGGCCGCATCACCTTCTCGGCGGCGCGCACAAGCTTGCTGCTCCTTCCTCGTCGCAGCGTGCGCCCCCGATGCCCCCACACCCCACCCATTCGGCAAATTTTACTTTACAGACTAACACAAGTCAAATACTAGGGGCTTTACCCAAACACCTTTTTAAAAACTAGGATGGCTTGCTCGATATCCTTGCGATTCACATCCAGGTGGGTCACGGCCCTAAGGAGGGTTTTCCCGAATGGGACGAGCAGAACCCCTTCTTGGCGTAATGCTCCTGCGGCCTGCTCCGGGGTGAAGTGCGTCTTAGAGACATCAAAAATCACGATATTGGTCTCTACATGGTCCGGATTGATCTGAATCCCCTTTAGCTCAGCCAGAGCTGCCGCCAGCATTCGAGCATGGGTATGGTCCTCGGCCAGCCGCTGAATATTATGTTGTAGGGCATAGATTCCAGCCGCCGCCAGGATTCCTGCCTGGCGCATTCCTCCCCCGTACATCCGCCGAAGTCTTCTTAGCTTGGGGATCAGGACCTTCGTGGTACAAATTAGGGAGCCCACAGGTGCTCCTAGCCCTTTGGAAAGACAGAAGGAAACGGTGTCAAAACGGCGGGCATATTCTGCAGCGGCAATTCCACTGGCAACGGAGGCATTGAAGATCCGTACACCATCCAGGTGCATGGCCACTCCTCGCCGCTTTGCAACCTTGCTGATGGCCACGATCTTCTCTAAGGGATAAATCGACCCTCCGCCTCGATTATGAGTGTTTTCAAGACAGATCAGCCGAGTGGGGGGTAGGTAGTATTCATCGGTTCGGATCACGCCCTCTATCTGTTCAGCTTCTAAGATGCCTCGTTCTCCTTCCAGACAATAAAATTGTACCCCAGCCAGCGCTCCACCCGCGCCGGCTTCATAATGAAAAATATGCGCCTGGGCTTCGAGGATGACTTCATCTCCAGGCTGGGTCAGGGCCCGAATGGACAGCTGATTGGCCATAATTCCGGATGGGACAAAGAGGGCCGCCTCTTTTGCCAAAAGCTCGGCCGACATTTCTTGAAGATGATTGACGGTGGGATCTTCCCCAAAGACATCATCACCCACTTGGGCCTGGGCCATGGCCTGTCGCATCTCTTCAGATGGCCTCGTGACCGTGTCACTTCGAAGATCAATCAGTCTCGCCATAAATTACCTACCAGAAAAATATCGACGATATGAACGGCCCGCTCAAGGAGGTTACTGATGGCAATGGGCAGGGCAAGTGCCAGAATTTCCTTCCGGATCCTTTGCTGTACCACATTTATCTTTTTCTAGAGTACACGAAATAGATAGAGGTGATCAAGCAAACCCATTTCATTGCAAAAAAGACACAGATCCTTGAATACTGTTTATTTTTTACAACATAAACAATGGCTATAACTTTTATTTTACATATAGACTCTCTCATCCAAAAAAATAAATCATTTATAAATTAATGGTTTATGATCTTTATTCGTTTCCAAAATATAAGTGGCATCATTATTGCTTATACTCATCTAGTCACGGAAGCGATCCTAGGCTTGAGTGAAGGAGCAGAGAATGCGTTACCAGAGAACGATAGGGCGGGTGGTCAGTTGTGAGGGAATCGGTCTTCATAGCGGTGAGTTTAGCCGCATCCGTTTTGTTCCTGCCCCAGTGGATACAGGGATTATCTTTATTAGCCATCATGATGACGGTCGCAAAGTCTCAATCCGCGCCGAGGCCTCACATGTCGTCTCCACAAACTTTTCCACCACCCTCGGTAAGGATGGTGTCATTATTAAAACGGTGGAACATCTAATGGCAGCCATGGCCGGTTTAAAGATCGACAATCTCTATGTGGAGGTGGAAGGCCTAGAGGTTCCTATCCTGGATGGGAGCGCATGGCCTTTTGTCAAACTCTTCCAGGCAGCCAGAATCATTAAACAGGGAAAGTTTCAACCCTACCTGAAAATCGAAAGGCCTATTGTGATTTCCGATGGAGAACGGGCCATTCAGATCACCCCCTCGGATCACTTTGCTATCACTTATGCCATGAGCTTTGATCACCCCCTTTTCCCTGAACAGCGCTACACTTACTGTGACGACGAGGTGAAGTTCATCCAAGAAGTCTCCAAAGCCCGCACATATGGCTTTCTTAAGGATGTGGAACGGCTACGGGCGGCGGGCCTGATCAAGGGCGGATCCTTACAGAATGCTGTGGTTATCGGCGAACATGGGGTGATGAACGAGGAGAGGTTCCGATACCCTGATGAGTTGGTCCGTCACAAAATTTTGGACCTCATGGGGGATCTTGCCCTTCTGGGAAAACCGCTCATGGGCGAGCTCAATGTTCATCTGGCCGGTCATTCCCTTCATACCCAGATGGTATCAGCCATTCTAGACAATAAAGATGCGTGGGTCCTCATTGAGGATATCGAGGAACCTACTCCTGCTTTAATGCCAACCCGGTGGGCAGTGGCCCCTAGAGTCTCCTGAGTTTTTAATTAAAATCTTTTTAATTAAAAAGAGAGGGATCCACGACACACACTTTATATTATCGTGGACCCCCTCTGGTCCTCTGCTAAGACTTATTTCTTCTTGGAGGATTTTTTCTTAGCCGTTTTTTTCATGGTATCGACCTTCACCCCCTTTCGGCCCTGCTGGCATGGCCCCGCCCCTCTGATATGCTATTAACGGAGCGATAGGCATCTTGAAATTCTCAATTTTAAGAATCTAAGCGGATTGAAGTATCCTTTCCTCCACCAACTCAAAGGTGTTTGGCGCCACTTTTCTAAATCTTTTGTCACGCTTTAAAGAGATGGCCACAGAAGTGACAGGGGTTTTGCCCCGGATCCGTACCCCCCCTTCCAACAGCTTTAAATAAATATCCTTAGCATGCATGGGGCGCCCCGCCTCCTTAAAAAGGGCAAGGGCCGCCTGGGAAACGCTCATTCCTGCATATTTAGACTTACCCAGGAGCAACTCCCTGGACTGCTCCGTGACATCCGCCAGAATGGGGATGGGTGTTGAGGATTTCGTACTTTTATCTTTTTCTGCGTCGTTGATGATCTGGGTGGAAAGATTGGCAAGCTTGGTTTTGTCTAACTCCACACGGTAGAGGGTTTCAGCAAGCTCCAGATATTTTTTTATGGTTCTGACCTCCTCATCCAGCCGGTCTCGCTTCTTTTGGAGCTCCTGAAGACGGTTTTTGTAGACATGGATTCGCTGTTCGAGTCCCCCAATGATATCTTTAAGTTCTTCCATTGGCTGGCCTTTCTACGTGTAACTTTATTGTAACTCTATAGAAGAAAGATGTCAAGCAAAAACTTAAAGAATTCTATAAAGATTGTTATTAAAATATTTTATACCATGGTTGTATCAATTTTTGATTTTTGCTTGACAAACTAGCTAGACCAGGACAAACTTAATAGAGGACTTAAGTAAATTGATTTCGTATAGACCCGTTTTTAAGATACTGTGCATTGTTTTTTGCATTCTTTCCCCAATAAGTTGTGGTGAGACTGTTTCAAACCCTCCAGCTTGTGGTGACTCGATAACAATTCCTGCGACACCTGCTGTACCCGCTTTAGGTGGTTTTCCATCCCTTACCAACAAAACCAACATCACCCTATTTGGCACAAAATCTCCAGATACAAGCATCACAATTAGCAAGGCCGGTGTAGTTAAAGCCGTTGTCGGTTTGGACTGCTTTACCACCTGGGCTGCTGATGTACTTCTTGACGATGGGACTAATAATCTTGAAATCTTGAGTGTTGACAGAACACGTGTGCAAAGTTCCTCCATCTCCATCAGCATCACAAAGCAGACACTTTCTCCTCCGCCTCCATCCAGTAAGATCCCGGGCAGACTCCTATGCGATGTTAATGGAGATAGCTATGACGATGTGGTTGTAGGTTCCTATGAAAACGATGCTGGGGGAAACAATGCTGGTCGGGCGTTTATTTATTATGGAAGTGCCTCCGGCCCTGACACTATAGCAGATGTCGTGCTCACTGGAGAGGCAATCTCAGACCGATTTGGGCTCTCAGTCGCATGTGCCGGTGATGTGAATAAGGATGGGCTCTCGGATATCATTGTGGGGGCTTTTCTTAATGATGGGGGAGGAGAAGATACAGGACGTGCTTACATCTTTTTTGGAGGATCCAGCCTTGTCAACAAAGGAGCGAAAGACGCAAATGTCATTTTGACCGGCCAATTAACCGATGATCGATTTGGCACCTTTGTCTCCGCGGCCGGAGATGTCAATGGCGATGGCTACGACGATGTTATCGTGGGAGCCTACAGTAACGACAGTGGCGGGGCCGATGCCGGGCGAGCCTATATTTTTTATGGCGGTTCTAATATGGCCAATCTCCCTGATGTGCTTCCGGATGTGGTCTTAACTGGCGAGGCTACAGGAGATCAATTCGGTATCCGTGTGGCCTGGGCAGGTGACGTTAATGGGGATACCTATGATGATGTTATTGTAGGAGCTGACGGAGCAGATGTAGGAACATCTATTATTAATACTGGAAAGGCGTACATCTTTTTCGGTGGTCCCTACATGGCCGGACAAAATGCCAGCCAAGCTGATGTGATTCTGGAAGGTGGCACTCAAGATGAAGTCTTCGCTTCGGTTGCCAGAGCTGGTAATTTGAATGGTGACGCTTATGATGATGTGGTCGTGGGCGCCTCAGCTTATACGGCAGGTAGTGGCTTAGAGATCTGCAATGATTTTGTTGACAATGACAATGATGGACTTGTGGACAGACGGGATTCTAATTGCTATCGGGGCCGGGTGTATGTCTTCTTGGGAGGCCCAACCCTGACAGGTACTATCTCCGCCAACAGCGCTAATTTTATTCTGGAAAAACCAGTAGGAGCGGACGGCTTTGGATTTTCGGTGACAGCTGCTGGAGATGTGGATGGAGATGGTTTTGGAGATCTTCTCGTAGGTGCCTTTTTAGCCGATCGGTTTACCCCTATAAATCTTAACGAAACGAATTGTAACGACAGTGTCGATAATGATTCAGATAATCTTATCGATTATGATGATTCTGATTGTTTGATTGAAGATCAAGGAAGAGCATATCTCTACTTCGGTGGAAATCCCTTCCGTATTACACAGATCGTAACTTCACCCAACGTAACCTTCCTTGGAGAGGCATCCCCTGGAGTTTCTCCAAATTTCATTCCCACATCCGGCCAGTTTGGATTTGCGTTGTCTGGAGCAAGGAAATTAAACAATGATAGTTTCAGTGATATTGTTATCGGAGCATATCTTCATGATACCGGCATTACAGGGCCAGCAACTGACGTAGGAAGGGTCTATATCTTCTCTGGTCGGGCTCGGGCCTCGTTTTCTTCATCAATTCAGGCTGTGGATGCCTGTCAAACGGCATCCACTGACCACTGTCTCACCGGATCTGAATCAGGTCCATTCGGGCCTGACAACGGTTTTGGTATCTCCGTTCAGTAAATCAACCTATCCGGGTATCTAGGATAAAAGTGACAGGGCCATCGTTAGTGAGGGAGACCTGCATCTTCGCCCCAAACACCCCGGTCTGGACCCTCAAACCGGTTTGCTGAAGCTCGGTCACAAACTTCTGGTAGAGGCCTTCGGCCGTTTGAGGGTCAGCGGCAGGCTCAAAGCTAGGCCGTAGGCCCTTCTTAAGATCGGCCCCAAGGGTGAACTGGGATACCACCAGGATCTGGCCTTTAATGTCCATCAGTGATCGGTTCATCTTTCCATGCTCATCCTCAAAGATCCGCAGCCTGGGGATCCTTTCACAAAGGGCTCGGGTATCTGCTTCGCCGTCTCCTTTAAGAACCCCCAACAGAATGAGCAGGCCCTGCCGGATGCTACCCATCTCTTTACCATCCACTGCTACCTGGGCGGCTGAAACCCTTTGGATCACTGCCTTCATCGTTGCTCTTTTTTAGGGGCCTGCTCGCTCCGCTCTCAATGCCCCCATGCCCCAGCCAGTCACCAGCAGAGCTGGATGTCTGGCTCAGCACTTGCTGCTGGAGCAAAGCCAGACGTTCGCTTTATATTATTCCCTCAAGCTTTAACAAGGCTTGCTTGACCTTAATCCCTCCAGAGTATCCGCCTAACGATCCGCCACTGGCGACTACCCGATGGCAGGGTATGATCAAGGGAAGAGGATTGGCTCCCAGGGCCATTCCCACAGCCCTAGCCCAGGGTCGGCCGCCCAGTTGGAGGGCGATCTTAAGATAAGTGCTGGTCTCACCATAAGGAATCTTCATGGTTTCCTGCCAGACCCTGCGCTGAAACTCACTGCCCTGATCAAGATCCAGGGGAAGATTAAATATTCTCCTGCGCCCTTCAAAGTAGGCCGTCAACTGTGCCCTGGCCTGAACCAAGTGGCCTTCGATCACCTTTATGGCCGAGGCCGAATAGGCCGATCGCAAAAGCTGAGAAAGAGACAAGGACTCCGCCACCTGGTCACGTTGCTTTTGGGGAGAAATCACTTCTCGAACCCCTCTAGGGGTGGCAGACACCCCGATCCAGCCCAGGGGAGTCTTAAAAATCGCCTCATGATATCTTTTCAAGGCACATCTCCTTCAGTTCACTCTCATAATTCTGCCCTTCACGATTTTCCAAAGAAAAAACACCTCCTCACTCTTCATCAAAAGGTGGATGGCAAAGTACACTACGATACCCCCAAAAACTCCGCCCGCTAATAAAAAGCTTTTGTGGATCCAATGGCCTTGCATGATCCAGACTCCCTGGTGGGCCACCCACCAGCAGATTATCCCCATCACCGCTGAGGAGATCAGGACTCGGCCATGGGATCTCAGGATTCGGTGCCAGCCCACCATCCCCAACCGCCTCTGAAACTGCCAGATCAGCAAACTCAGGTTCAGGATGGAGGCCAATGAGGCCGCCAGGGCCAAGCCTGCATGTTTCAGAAAAGGCATGAGAATCAGGGAAAGCAGGATGTTAGCCACCACAGCCAGTATGGCTATCCTTACCGGGGTTTTAGTGTCTTGAAGGGCATAAAAGGCCGAGACCACAATTCTGACTCCCCCAAAGGCCCACAGTCCCACGGCATAGCCCATCACCGCAGCAGCGGTGCCTAAGGTATCCTGGTAAGTAAACTCCCCATGCTGAAAAAGAAGATGGACGATGGGGATGCGCAACAGGATGAGGCCTATCATAGCCGGGAAGGTGATAAAAAAAACTAGGCGTAGCCCGAAGGAGAGGGTCTCAGTCAATTCTGCACGGGCATGATTTGCCGCCTGCGTCGCCATGCTGGGCAGAATGGCCGTGGCCAGGGCAATCCCGAAGATTCCCAAGGGAAAATGAATCAGGCGCATCCCATAATATAGATAGGTGACACTTCCTTCTTTCAGGAAAGAGGCAAACAAGGTGTTAAAAAAAATATTAATTTGGGAAACGGACAGCCCCAACAGGATGGGCAAAAGCAGAATGCCCATACGCTTCAATCCCTCATGGGAGGGTTCCCAGCGTAGTCTAAAAGCCATAGATTGCTGATGAAGCCCTGGCAACTGGATCAGCCACTGGGCAAGTCCTCCGATCACCACGCCAAAGGCCACCCCGATGATGGGTTCTGTAAGCATTGGGGAGATCCACAGGACCATTCCGATCACGCAGAGGTTGTACACCGCGGGTGAGAGGGCCGGAGCCGCAAATGATCGTAGCGAGTTCAACATTCCCATGGCTAGGGCCGCCAGCCCAATGAACAAGAGATAAGGGAACATGAGCCGGGTCAGAAAGGTGGTTAACTCTGTCTTATAAGGATCGTCGCTAAAACCTGGCGCAATAGCCCTTACCAGCCATGGGGCCACCAGAATCCCCAGAAGGCTGACCAGGAGAAGCACCAGCAGTACCATGGTGAAGGTAGCATGGGCCAGGCGCCTCGCATCCTCCTTAGAGCGCTTTGTTAAGTACTCGGTAAAGACGGGGACGAACCCGGCAGACATGGAGCCTTCGGCAAAGAGTTCCCGAAGGAGGCTAGGAATTCGATAGGCCACGTAAAAGGCATCGGCCGCCAGGGTAGCCCCAAAAATAGCAGCCACCACCATGTCTCGGATGAACCCCAGAACTCGGCTGATGAAGGTGGCCAGGCCGATGATCCCGGCAGCCCGGGTGACCCGGACGTTCTCCTGGGTTGAGAGGGTAGTTTCGGAGGTCTTCATTTTACCTTGACCCCACGCAAGTTTTGTGGTAGAAATTTGTTTTTAAAGTCTACAGAAGGAGTTAAAAGATGGCTGTTCATGCATCCACAATCAAACGAGAAAGACAGACCAAGATCCGCAGGACAAGAAATCAGGCTGTTCTGTCCAGGTTGAAGACTCTTCTCAAAAAGACCAGGACAGCCCTTGAGATAAAGGATCCTCTCAAGGCACAGCAAGCCTTATCCCTCGCCGTTTCGGCCCTGGATAAAGCGGCTTCCAAAGGGATCATCCACAAAAACAAGGCCGCCCGTACCATCGCGCGCCTCAGTCGCAGATATCAGCATATCGTGCCCGCAAAGGTCTCAGGACAAAACACCGGGCCTGCTGCTCGGCCTGCCACTTAATCCAGCCCCGATCTTTACCTTACTCCGATTACCTTTCCCACAGAGGTTTAAGATGAGGCTCTCCAAGATGAGATGAGGGGCCAATCTGCTTCCTTTCAGTTTGGAGTCTGCTTCCAGGCAAAGGGTTAATGCCCTGGTCAGATCAACACCACCCCATGCCGGAGGTGTTGAACCTTTACGTTCTGCATCATCAGTCCTGATTGCCCGCCGTAGGCTGGAGAGGAGCAGGCCCAGGAGAGAGAGAGGGTGCTCCCCAGAATCCAGCAGGTATGCCAATAGTCGGATGGCCTTTTCAAAGTCACGCCTTCGCAACGTATCCAGCCATTCAAAGACGGTATGGCCCTGCTCTCCTATGAGAATGGCTTGGATCTCCTGCACCCCCACTGCACCAGGGCCAACAGTCAAGAAAATCTTTTCCAGTTCATTTCGGATCTGGTATAGATCATGACCTAGGATCTCTTGAAGATAAACTAGGGCTTCAGATGAAAGTGTGATTCCCATGGATCGAGTCACTTCTCTGATCCAAACTTTAACCTGAGCATCATTAAGGGGACTAAAGGTCACCACTGCACCCTTAGCCAGGACAGCCGAGAAGAGGCGTTTCCTTTGATCCATCTTGCCGGCTACTAGGACCAGGCAGGTGGTGCTGGAGGCGTTATCCAGATAGGGAATCAGGGCATCTGAGCCCGGCAAGGTTTCCACATCTCTGACTACCACTAGACGTCCCTTGGAAAAGAAGGGCAAGGTTTGGCATAGGTGAATGATTTCTGCCGGACGTGCCGACGATCCACTGAGGAGGTGATAGTTAAGGTCTTCGAACCCTGGCGCCAGCATAGCCTTCTTTAGCCTGGCGGTGGCCTCTTCCATCAAGAATCCTTCCTCCCCGTGAAAGAGGTAGACGGGACAGAGCTTGCCTTGACCGATTTGAATCATGAGTTCTGGGTATTTCATGGCTTCTCGTTGACCTGAAGTGGCCCATTCAGTTCCACACCCCGAGCCTGAGCCGGCAGAACTAGATTCGTGCTTTTATCAAGCTCGCTTAACTGGAGCCTGGAAACCTTAAACCAGATTTCCTCGGCGATGCGCTTTGAGGCCTCATCGATGGCCAGATCTTGAACCGATCGGGTCACCCCAGGGTCTGGACTCACCACAAACTCGGCACTGGCCTCCAAGCCTCCCTGCTGCCACAGGAGTTTTTTGTCCTGGGCTCCCAATAGTTTCACCTCTATTGATATACTTACTCGGTATTCTTCCACACGATTTTGAGCATTAAAAGATAGAGGGGTTAGACCAAAGGACGTGATTCTTCCTTCCAAGATGAGACGGGCCTGGCTAGGATCCTGTACCAGCCGAAAGTCTCCATGGGTAAGAAATTCCTGCTTTACCATTCTGGTTACTTTCCCTTCCAAGGCTGGCTCAAAGGTGTCATTGAGAAAGATCGGAATCACGATCCGGTGCGCAGGGGTTTCTCTTTCGGAAGCAGATGGTGTCGCAGGGAGATATCCACAGCCATAAATGATGAATAAAAGGCCGAGCCCAATGGCTGCCCTAAGCCCCATGACCCACCTTTCGCCGGCAGTATGGGCAGACGATCCAGTCTGTCTGGAGAGGTTTTGCGCAAAATCGGCAGCGATGGCTCGTTACTGTACCGCAATGAGGGCACGCCAAGAAGTCAACGGTGATGGGTTTGGCGCAATTTTGGCAAAAGGTTTGGAGCTGCTCTTCCACCTCAATGACCCGCGCCAACTCCGAAATGGTCGTGAAGCCCTGTCTGACTTTCTGAAGTCCGGCCCCTCGGAGACCTACCATGCCGATGGCCAAGACCGATGAACGGAACTCCTGCTCCGGGGCCCCTGCCGTGATGAGCTCACGGAGGGCGGGAGTCAACTCCATGATCTCGAATATTGCTGTACGCCCTTGATACCCTGTTTGATGGCAAGAAGCACAACCTTTGGCCCTGAAAAATGTGATCCCGTCCACCATCTGGGAAGGAATTTTGAGCAGGATCAGATCCTCTGTAGGAATAGAGACAGACTCCTTGCATTTGGAACACATACAGCGGACCAGACGTTGGGCAATTACGCCCACCAACTGGGAGGCCACCAAATAACGGGGGATCCCGATATCGATCAGGCGGCTGATGGTGGAAGGTGCATCATTAGTATGTAGGGTGGACAACACCAGATGCCCAGTCATGGCCGCTCGAAAGGCAATCTCGGCTGTCTCGGCATCCCGGATCTCCCCGATGAGGATCACATTCGGATCCTGTCGCAAAATGGCCCTCAGGCATTTGGCAAAGGTGAGGCCGATCTCCGCATTGGCTTGAATCTGGCTGATTCCCTCGATGGTGTACTCGATCGGATCCTCTACCGTCATTAAGTTAATGGTCTCGGACCGTAAACGGTTGATCATGGCATATAGGGTGGTGGTCTTTCCGCTGCCGGTAGGTCCGGTCACCAGAATGATTCCTTTTCTGCGTCGGATCAGGTTGTTCACCAGAGCCAGCTCTTGAGAGGAAAGTCCTAAGGTCTCTAAAGTGATCAGGACTTTGGACTGATCCAAGACCCGAATAACGACCTTTTCCCCATGATGGGCCGGAATCACAGAGACTCGTAGGTCCAGCTCCCGATTTTCTGCCTTGACCCGAACCGCTCCATCTTGGGGCAGCCTACGCTCGGCAATATCAAGGTTCGCCAGGATCTTAATCCGAGAGACCAGAGCCCCCTGAACCCATCGGGGTAGCCGCATTTCTTCTCTGAGCAGGCTATCAACCCGGTATCGGACACGGCAGTCCTTCGGCCCTGGTTCGATATGGATATCACTGGCTTGATATTTGATGGCCTTGCTCAGAATAATATTGGCCAGTCGGATGATAGGGGCCATGCGGCTCTTTTCCTGTAAAGTGCGAAGCTCATCTGGGTTTGTGGGAATCTCGGTAATGACCTGCAGCAGGGTGTCATCAAACTCCTTTGCAGACTCCTTTACGATGTCCTCCACAGAGTGATCGGCCTTGGTTTGCTTGTATTGTTGATCAATGGCCTGAATAATCTCTTGGCGGGTAGCCAAGACGGGCTGGATTCCATAGCCACTATAGAAAGAAAGATCCCTGATGCATTCATAATCCAGGGGATCTGCCATGGCTACGGTCAGGGAGCGGCTCTCGAATTTAATAGGAATCGCATGATGCCGGCGGGCCAGGTGTTCCGGGATCAGCAAAATCACCTCGGGATCGATCTCAGCAGAGGTCACATCCAAAACCTTAAAGCCCAACTGAATGGCCAGGGTTTGCACTAGTTGGGTCTCGGTCACAATCTTCAAGTTAACCAGCACCTCACCCAGTTTCTTTCCTGTGCGACGTTGTTCCTCAAGAGCCTTTTTTAAATCTTCAGGTTCAACAAGACTGTTTTCTACCAGAAACTCCCCCAGTCGCTTTTTTTGGACCGCGACTTTCCCTTGTTCGGTCATAAGACCTCCCCACTAAAGTGGTGAGTCAGGTGAGCACGCTTCGCTTGAGTTGTGAGTTGAATACTCACAGCTCACTACTCATCACTCACTACTGCCTATTTAGGCATGTGGTCTAAAGATTACTTGACTGCCTACACCTTGTCAAGCTCCAAGGAGAAAGAAGGGAAGACCAATCGCTTCATGTTTTCCCACTCTACAAATAACATGTGGGCATTCCATCGTACAGGACTTAAGACAAGGTCTGAGAACTGCCTCACCCTCAAGATGTCTTCCGTGGCCTCTATCATTATAGCCCCCTCCCGATCTGTGCGGAAGATCTGGCTGCCCAGTCGCTGATAAGCCAAAAGCACTTCCGGAGCAGGGTGTCCATAAGGATTGTGAGCCCCCACAGAGATCACCGCCACCTTCGGGGAGACAGACTCAAGAAAGGCTGGCTCTATAGCGCCCCGGCTGCCGTGATGGGGGACTTTTATCACAGTCGACTTTAGTAATCCCCCCAAGTCCAAAAGCTCCCGTTCCGCCTCCTCTTCAATATCGCCCGCAAATATAAAACTATGGGAATAGCAAGAGAGTTTAAGAACAATAGACTGATTATTTTCAAGCGAGCTTCTGGCTCGGCCAGAGCGAGCACGGGGTGGAGGGGCAGATGAGAACACAGCAGGATTAAGAAAATGCACAAGGCAGGAACCGATGGACTGGGGAGCCTTCTCTCGAGAGATCTTTTGCTCGATCAGACCCTCTCGATTCAGGGTTGTCCGAAAATGTTGGTAAAACTCCACTTCCCGCTCAATGCCATTGGTCCATACCTCCCCGATAGTAAACCGTTGCATTAAAAAGACCAGACCCCCGATATGATCCAGTTGAGGATGGGAAGCTACCAGATAGTGGATATGGTGAATCCCCTGGTCCCAGAGATAAGGGGCCACTAGCAACCGCCCTAGATCAAAATCGCCAAAGGCCCTTCCCCCATCCACCACCATCACCTGGCCATCCGGGAACTGCACCACAGTCGAGTCACCCTGCCCCACATCCAGAAAGGTAATTCTAAGCGGTTTTGAGGATCCAGGTATAGATGGATGTGCTATATCAACGATAGGAAGGAGCAGGAGGAGTCCAAGGACAATCCATCGAAACTTCCTAAAGCGTGGACCCAGTCGAGTAAAATTAAAAGGCCGGTCAACCCAGAGACTGGTTAAAAGGATTAGCGAAAGATAGAAAATGATCATCCATGTGAAGGATGGCGAGGCCACACGAAGCTCGGCCCAAGGAAGCTTCGAAAAGAAACACACCGCCTCGTAGAACAAACCATATAGAACTTGCAAAAGGCCGGCCAGTGGGAGGGTGGGCTGGTCAAAGAACAGAGATATAATGGCACAGAAAAGCCCTAACGGAACAATCACTAATCCGGCGATGGGAACTACCAAGAGATTAGAAAAGATGCCTGCCCAGCTCACCTGGTTAAAATAATAGGCCACAATCGGAGCTGTGCCTAGAGTGGCCGCCAGTGTGATTATTAGATAAAGCTTCCCCTTCTCCAATATCTTCTGTCTAAAGTCTTGTGGAATAAGCAAGCCTCTAGCTCTGCCAGCGGCTGGGCGGGGCGGGGGTGGCACCTGCCTGCCGGCAGGCAGGTCGGAGGATCGAAACCATTCCACCGCCAGGGCTATCATCAGGACTGATCCATAGGAGAGCTGAAAGGAAATATCTCCTAGGGCCAGGGGGTCCCACAGGAGAACCAGGATCGTGGCCACGGCCAAGGCCTGGAGCAGGTTATCCTCGCGGTGAATCAGCATGGCCAGCAGATAAACCAGAATCATAATCAGGGAACGGATAGTGGCCACTTGCCCTCCAGCCAGCAGGGCATAAAAGAGGACTGGCAGCATCGTGACCAGGGCCACCAGTTGCGAAGCTGTAAAGTAAAGCCCCATTTGCAAAAGCCACCCCTGGGGCAGGGACAGGACGGTCAGGCGGGCGAGGAAAAAAACCACGATAGCCACCAGGCCAAGGTGAGACCCCGAAATGGACAGGATATGGGTTGTTCCAGAAGCCATGAAATGGTCCCTGATCGTGTTGGTGAGATTGCCCGTCTCCCCAATGATCATGGCCAGGAAGATGGCCAAGGGCTCGTCCTTCAATGAATAAAACGCCGCCGCTCGGATCTTCTCTCGCCAGGTGTAGACATCCCTTAAAAGCATTGATGGCTGTTCACCCATCTTGGTGACATTCATTGGATCTGAGACAGTAGCCTCAGCCACGATGCCCTGACGTTTTAAGTGCTCACCAAAATTAAAAAGACCTGGATTCAGAAATCCCCGTGGTGCACGCAAAGCCGCTTGGATTTTAAGGATGTCCCCATACTGATACTGACTCAGGAATGGCCCCCATCCGTGGAGGCGAATCCGGCCCGTCACTGCCTCATGATACCCTTCTGCCGTGACCTGCTGAGCCTCCAGAATCACCACAGATCGATCAGGATAATGGATGAGGGGCTCATCGATGTATCCTGTAAGTGTGATCTTATTCTTCCCGATAAAGCGGGAGACATCGTTGGGTGGATGATAGGTGGCCATGAAGTAGTGATAAACCATTGCGGTCAGCAGAATGGCAAACAGGACCTGGGTGTTGGGATGTGCGATCCTTCGTCTGAGTAGGATGGCCTCTAATAGAATTCCCAGACAGAGTAGAGTCAGGACAGAAAGGGGAAAATAGATCAGTACCCGACCCAGGATCAGCCCGGCGAGAAAGGCACAAGCGACCTTAATCAATGGTCTGCTCATGAAACACGGTTGCGGGTAACTTAAATTATCTTTCTCTTAGCGGTCGTGGCACACGAAGCACAGGTCCCTAGGCAACGTGCGAAGGAACGGCGGATACTTATTGACATGAGGGTTATGGCAACTATCGCAATGGATCATCCCATAGGAAGTCCGTACCACCATGGCTCCTACTGTCGGATCTTTGGGGTCCATTCCGTCAGGGAGTCTGAAGTAACTGGAGACAGGCCCGCTGGGCATAACCACTCCCTCACTGGTCCAATCCGCAATGGACCAGTACCGTTGGGAGCCTGATGTAGGCCGTTCGGTGGCAAAGATCCCGTTTGTCCGGCGGGGATAGGGAATCGCTGTGGGATGATCCAGAGAACGCTCCCTGATTGTTCTAACTTCACTCAGGGCTTTGCTCTCCCCATGAACATCCTGAGCCAGAGCTCCATCATGACAAGTCAGACAAGCAGATGAAGAACCAAAGGGTTTTCGGCCCACGTTGTTTTCCATACTCCAGAGAGCGCTGACTAGAGAAAAAAACGGGTCTTTGTTGCGGGTGCTCCATAGCGGACCTGCAGGAGGTTCTTGTACCACAGCGGCAGGTGCTGAGGACTCTGCCGGAGTTTCCTGGCCAGATGCAAGGGCCTCAGACCCAGGATGATCTTCTGGTTCTTTAAAAACCCGACCATCAGTATGGCAGGACAGGCAGATATTTTTAATGCCCATCATGCCCTGAGAAGGCAAGAGGTTGTGGGAGGTTCGCACCACTTCATCAAAGGGTGGAGCCGCCCATGAGAAGCTACCCAGAAAGATTCCTACGGTACTAAGAAGACTGAGAAGATACTTCGCTCGTCTTTGCACGGCTCATTTCCTGTCCATGACTATCCTTCCCCGGGATGGACTCTCCCACAAATCCAATGGCCTGGCGAATAGGATCGGCAAGCTCCTGAGCCAGCCGGGTGATCTCCTGCTGATCCTCGCCCTCGATCATAATTCGTACGGCTGACTCCGTCCCCGAGTACCGGATCAGCACCCTGCCGGATCCCTGAAGCTTTTTTTCCACCTGGGAAAGGCGCTGGGCATAATCAGGAATTGTGGCAAGATCACGTCGTTCTCGAACCTTCACATTGACCAGGACCTGCGGCAGTAGGGTAACACAGGAGACCAGTTCCGAGAGGGTCTGCCCTTTTTTCTTCATCAGGGAAAGCACCTGCAACGCCGTAACCAGACCGTCGCCTGTGGTGTTATAATCCAGAAAAATAATATGCCCTGACTGCTCGCCCCCAAAATTGCAGCCCTCCTTAACCATACGTTCCAGGACATACCGATCCCCTACAGGGGTTCGGATCACCTTGATCCCGGCACTGCCCATAGCCCGATCCAGACCTAGATTGCTCATCACGGTGGTGATAATGATGTTTCCCTTCAGGCGCTCTTCCTGGTGCAAGGTCAGGGCACAGGCCGTCATGATTTGGTCGCCATCGATCACATTGCCCTGTTCATCAGCGAAGATGGCTCGATCTGCATCACCATCATGGGCAATCCCGACATGGGCCTTGTGCTCGACGACAGCTTTCTGAATCAATTCTGGATGAGTCGAGCCACAATTAAGGTTGATGTTCATGCCATCGGGTTCATCGGCCAGGGTGACCACGTCTGCTCCCAATTCCCGGAGCACTGCCGGAGCCACCTTGTAAGCCGCTCCATTGGCACAGTCCACCACCACCTTCAGCCCTTGAAAGTCCATTCCTTTGGGAATGGTGTTCTTCACAAACTCGATGTACCGCCCTGCCGCATCATCGATTCGGTAGGCCTTTCCCACTTCCCTGGCCGTGGGGCGGATGGAGTCAATATCCCCCGAGAAGATGAGGCCTTCGATTTGTTGCTCCATATCATCAGGCAGCTTGAACCCCTCCCCAGAAAAAAATTTGATTCCATTGTCCTGGAACGGGTTGTGGGAAGCCGAGAGGGTTACCCCGGCATCGGCCCGAAGGCTTTTAGTAATAAAGGCAATAGCGGGGGTAGGTAGAGGGCCAACCAGCAACACATCCACCCCCATGGAGCAGATGCCCGATGTGAGGGCACATTCCAACATGTAACCCGAGAGGCGTGTATCCTTGCCAATCACAATCCGATGCCGACCAGCCCGCTTTTTGAAAATATAAGCCGCTGCCCGGCCTAGTTTCATGGCCGTCTCAGCCGTGACCGGTTCCACATTGGCTATTCCCCGTACCCCATCTGTCCCAAAGAGTTTACGCATATAAAATTCATCTTATCAAGATCGTCCTTTGTTTGCAAGTCCATGATCTCTTTTGGATTGACAGCTCTGCTGGACTTAGTTATCATGTGTGAAACATATAAACTGAGTTTGGGAAATGCGGTATAATTTATACAGGAGTGGATAAAGGAGGTAGCCATGAAGTTGTTCATTGATTCCGCCAATCTCTCCGAAATCAAAGAGGTCAAAGCCCAAGGTCTCATCGATGGGGTTACTACCAATCCTACCCTGGTGGCCAAGGAAGGCCGAGAGTTTAAAAAGCTCATTTATGAAATCTGTGAAGTGGTGGATGGGCCGGTAAGCGCCGAGGTGGTATCTACCGAGGAAGAGGGAATGATCAAAGAGGCAGGAGAACTGGTCAAGATCCACAAACATGTGGTGGTAAAGATTCCCATGATTCCTGATGGCCTTAAGGCCGTCAGAAGGCTTTCCCAAGAGGGGGTCAAGATCAATGTGACCCTAATTTTCTCCTCCACCCAGGCCTTATTAGCCGCCAAGGCCGGGGCCACTTATGTCAGCCCCTTTGTGGGCCGACTGGACGACGTCAGCGAGATCGGCATGAACTTGATCGAGCAGATTGTCACCATTTTTAACAATTATGATTTCAAGACCCAGGTCTTAGTGGCCAGCGTTCGGAACCCTGTCCATGTTGTGGAAGCAGCCTTGATGGGAGCAGATGTGGCTACGATGCCCTTTGCGGTGCTCCAGCAACTTTCAAAACATCCGCTGACAGATATCGGCCTTAAGAAGTTCTTAGCCGATTGGGAAAAGATGCATCAAAAGTGAGGATGATCAACCGAATCATCCAAGCTGTTCTCAAGGCATCAGACCCACGGGTCCTCCTTCCACAGAAATTATCCCTTCACAAAGAAAGCCTAAAGGTAGGCCGCTTTCATTACGACCTCTCCCGTTACCAGCATATCTATGTCGTCGGTGCCGGCAAGGCCTCAGGGGCCATGGCAGAGGCCCTGGAGCGCATGTTGGGCCATCGGATCACGAATGGCCTGGTGGTGGTTAAGCAGGGGCATGCTGCTCCAGTATCTAGGATCAGACTCCTTGAGGCGGCCCACCCCGTTCCAGACCGATCTGGGATGAACAGTGCTCGCGAAATCATCTCCCTTCTCAGAAAAGCTAGTAAAAAGGATCTGGTCATCGTCCTACTCTCCGGTGGAGGCTCTGCGTTAATGCCCCTCCCTGTGGAGGGGGTCACCCTAACCCAAAAGCAGCGCACTACCCAGTTACTTCTCCGGTCAGGGGCCACCATCAATGAGATCAATGTCGTCCGAAAGCATCTCTCCCAGGTGAAAGGGGGAAGACTGCTCTTGCATACAGCCTCAGCCCATGTGTTGACCCTGATCCTGTCAGACGTACCAGGAAATTCACTGGACACTATCGCGTCCGGGCCTACTTTCCCCGATGCCAGTACTTATGGAACGGCCATCAGGATTCTGAAAAAATATTGCCTCTGGCAGGATTTGCCCAAGCCCGTGAAGAACCATCTTATTCGCGGTCATCAAGGCCTCATCGAGGAGACCCTTAAACCGGGAAATCCTGTATTTAAAAAGGTACGTCATCTGATCATCGGGGATAACCGTGTAGTCCTCAAGGCCGCGGCACGAGCAGCCAGGGCATCCGGTTATCGAACACGGATCCTGACTCCTCACCTAAAGGGTGAGGCCCGTGAAGTAGCGCGGATGTTTGGGTCCTTCGCACATCAGCTACATAAAAAAAGACGTCATGGAACACCCTATAGGACCTGCCTTCTGGCAAGTGGAGAGACCACCGTAACGATCCGGGGAAATGGTAAGGGGGGAAGGTGTCAGGAATTTGCATTGGCTGCGGCCTTAAAGATCGTAGGCCTACCCAGAACGGTGGTGGCCGCCTTCGGAACCGACGGTACAGATGGTCCTACCGACGCGGCCGGTGCCTATACGGATGGAAGCACAATCCATAAGGCTATCCAGCATGGCCTGGATCCTGTAAAGGCACTACATGATCACGACTCCTTTCCATTTTTTAAGGCGCTCGGCCAGCTGATAATCACCGGTCCTACGCATACAAATCTCAACGATCTTTATATACTGTTTATTACTTAATTGTGAAATAGCCTCCTCAGGGGATATTATTTCCCATAAAAGGAAACTATTTATCCTCATCCAAAAAATTCCCTTCGTTATGCCAATAGCATAACCTTCTAACCTACTCTTTAATATAAAGAAATTACCACTCGATCCTGTTTTACTGGGAATTACTTTAATGGTATAGAGCTTGCACATATAGCGATACAACTATGTCAAAAATATCTATGATTTCAGTGCGCCACTTTTACGTTATGGTTGCCGTATCATTGTCACTCAGTTTCTTCTTCGGGTGGAGTGCTTTACCGGTCCAGGCAGAAATGACAGAGCCACAAATACGGCTTGTATATGCCACATCTCCACAGCTGCACGGGAAAGAGATGAACCCCGCTTTTCAGGAAGAGATCCTGCAGGAAATCAGGCTTTACAGAATTCTGGATACACTCATCAATCAACTCACCCTCGAGATAGAGGTTGATGGGAATGAATCCGTTCAGGGAGGTGTGATCTTCGAAATCCCTATCGAAGTGACCACGCCACCAGAACCTGAACAGCCCCAGCTCCAACTGGATTTTGAGATCCACCCGGATAATTCACAGTAGTTTCGATACTACTTCAGCTTTATTTTGTGGTGGATGGTCAGGGTGTCATGAAAAGGAATAGACTCAGGGTTATTTTATCCGTTGTCAGCTTCTTTCTCGCCGGGTGTGGTGGGGGCAATGGTGACGGGCCGGTTTCCTCACCGGGATCCCAACCGCAAGGGCCGGCGACCCATCTTTTATTCAGCGGCGGCAGCATCTGGGCTGTAGACCCTTTAAATCCCCATCACCTGTTACGGTGGAATTGGCGGAAACAGAGTGGGAGACAGGGGTCTTACACGCAACCTGGAATGGGTTCACAGGCAGTCTGACCGAAGGACACCTGCGGACGATCCTGTATACAAGTGGTGACCGACTCTTCAAGATCAGCGCCTTAAAGAGTGATCCGCTTACACCTTCTCAGGTCTCCAGTGAAACAGCAGCAACCGGTATTTGTGATGCCCATGCCGAATTTGATTTCAATGACCATAACAATGCGGTTTATATCTATGAGTTACCTGGGTTAGATAGTAGTTGTGTGGGAGACGATGACAACGTTTGGAAAATGGTCAGGGTGGGAACGAAAAGTAACGACAGTCCCATCGTCATCAAAAAGATTGTGGAGACACTCTATAATGATTTTAATTTGTCCATCGTCGGGTTTCTGGCCATCGATGGGAATATGCTTGTCCGCTGTGATCCGACTTTTAAGATCTGCAATCCGATCAGTCCATTCACCACCACTGTGGAGTCCCTGCAATATAACCCCTTCATGGGTGTAGCTGTCCTCCAAATCGATGATAAACTTTACACCTATAATGTCGGCCAGAGGGCGTTGTCATCTTCTCTATACACTCTTTTAACTGCGACCTCGGCCTCGGTACCGTCTGATATGGATGCGACCCATTTTTACTTTGCGGATGGCCCCAAACTGCTAAAATTGCCCCTCACCGGGCTCTCCCAAGCCCTTCCTCCTCTTGTAGAGGAACTAAACAACATTACAGAACTACAGCTAACCATGAACCGTGTAGCCTATATCGTATTAAGCAATTCTTCTACGCCGCAGACTCAGAGTTTAAAGACCATCAGTAAAAGTGGGGGACCCCCCACAATAGTGGTTCAACCTACGGCCGATTTCCTCTTTATGATGATTACATCGAGGGATTTCGTCTACTATCAGCAGGAATCTACAAGCGTTGCTGTGATGGAAAGCGGGGTGAAAAGAGAGGTGCCTGGTGGAGCATGGATCGGGTTCACTTACACTCCCTCCTTTTTTCTGGATAAGGTCCTCCTCCGCGTGGAGGGCTGTACGGCTTCATCCTGTGCAGGCGGTACCCTCAAGTCGGCTGACGCCGCCACCAACTCCGGCGAAATTGTTCTTGGAACTTGGCCTTCAGATTTTGCAAATCCACCCTTCTTCTTTGGAATCGGGAGCGATTCTTTAGGTGTAGCATTTGATGGGCAGGGGACGCGAGATATTTTTTATGTGAAACCCGGCCAGACCAACTCGCTGGTCCGGGTGACCGATACACAGAACATCAGCGAACTTCCAATTTTCTAACCTCAAATTCCCCCTAGCAGTGGTGGCCGTATAGCAACCCATCTCAGATGGACTTGCATAAGGCAAGTACTTGAGGTAAGATACCTCACTCAAATCGTCCCAAAAATACCTCCCCACGGACGAAAAGTTCAACATGGCCCTATGATAATCAAGCGTCGCCTATTTAGGAGGGAGGCCTCATGAAAGAAGTCGCGATCCAAGAGCGGGTCCGTACACCCTGTATTTAAAACGCAATAGCCCCGAATCAAGAAGATGGTTAGAGAAAAGGTAGATCCCAACAGGACAAAATGAGGCGTGTTTTTCATGCCGCTACAGGCTTGACCCTTGCTTTTCTCATCTTCTGGATGGGAAGGGAAAAGGGACTCATACTGATTGGGGCTCTCTTCCTGTTCACGATCCTGATGGAAATACTCCGGCTTCAGATTGCCAGCATGAACAAGGTATGGGTGAGTCTCGTCGGCCCAATGCTAAAGGACACGGAGGTCCGTCACCCTACAGGAGTGGGATATTTCCTCGGCGGGGTGCTGCTCTGTCTTCTGCTGTTTGAGCTTGAAGTGACCTTGGCCAGTATCGTCATTCTCTCGGTAGGCGACCCCACAGCAGCCATGATTGGACAGCGGTGGGGGCGCATCCGAATCGGCAAAAAGAGTCTTGAGGGAACAGTTGGCTTTCTTGCCAGCGCCATGACGGCAGGTATGCTGCTTCAAGGGTTTTGGCCAGGGCTTTCCATGGCAACATTTTCGATGGGGGCTCTGACAGGAGCCGTAGTGGAACTCCTACCTCTAAATATCGATGATAATCTGCTCCTTCCCCTCACAGCCGGTTTGGCCATGGAGGTTTGGGTGCAGTTTTTTGGATGAGGAGGCTTCAATGGAAAAGAATGTGGGCGGACTTGACCGTTTTTTTCGGCTGGGAATCGGCTTTTTGTCACTGGCCATCGTGTTGGCAACTGAGGATTCTGTCTTAAGGTTGATCTTCGGGGTGGTTGCCCTAATCGGCCTGGCCACAGCCATCACCGGCTACTGCCCCATCAACGCAAGGCTGGGCTTAAACACCACCACAAAGAAGGACCTCTAATCATTACCTCTCCAAGAGTCGTCACACTCTCTACGTTTCCTGGCTCTTTTATTCTAAATCTTTTAAATCCCGACTGAATTCCAGGTGGCGGACTCAACCAACTCGTCCAGTTCGTAAGGATTCCATGATTCGGCCAGGTTGTTTTGATCAAGCTCCAGGAATTTTTTATAGATGTTCATGATCCGAGTAGAGTAGGCTCTGGGCAGTTGACCACCATGTCTCTGCATCGCGGCAACCCTGGAGGGACCGTAGTTATAAGCGGTCAAGGCCACTTCCAGGTTACCAAACCGGTCGTGAAGCTCAGCCAGATAATGGATGCCTAGCTTGATGTTTATGTGGGGATCGAAAAGGGTTCTCGTGCCACGCCAGGGCATGTTCTTCGCCTTTGCCACGTCTCGGCCCGTGGTGGGAAGGATCTGCATCAAGCCCAGCGCCCCCACTTTGGATTTAGACCAGTTGTAAAACGAGCTCTCGGTAATGATCACAGCTAGAACCAGTTCAGGGTCATAGTTATATTGGAGACTTTCCTGGTAGATGAGTTGCGCAAGCCTCAATTTGCTTTTCAGAGGAAGTCCCGTTTTAAGCCTCTCCAGAATCATCTGGATCTTCATCATCTTCACCTCTGGTAATTCCTTGGACTTTTCGGTAATGCCATCCTGAATGTCAGAAGCCATCGCCGCTTCAGAGCCGAGGATTTGGTCTAGGGGTTGCCATGCGCTGTATGAGACAGAGGTGAAAAGCGTGGCAGGGATCAAGAGGCCGAGGATTAAAACCAACAGCCCTCCTCCCTGTTTCAAAAGGCTCAATTGTCTTTCTATCTTTCGGATTGCCTTGTGATCTGCATTCCATTTTGGGTTTGCCATCATCGGGGCCTCCTTTGCTACAAAAAAACCCATCTCCCGCGATAAGAGGAAGATGGGTCTAGAACTACGAACACCACTTCGGTAGCCCCGCCACCCTTCGAAGGCTACACCTTTTGCCTTCTCCGGATCGGTAGCTTTGCGCCCCCACCTCGCAGTGGGTTTGCTCTTATCGGTGGTGATTAAGTTGTTTACTTAATCTCTGTTATCTAAGCTTACCAGGAATTTGAAGCTTGTCAAGTCAAAAAAACACAATATGTAGAAAATATAATAAATTTAATACAATATATAGTGTATCTGAAGAATATAATCTGTCCTGACTATGGCTCCCCGGCCTCGATACAGGTGGTCCCCTGGGGGCCTACCATAGCCCCATGCCGGACGCCGGATGGCAGGATTAAACGATCACCCGGATGGAGCTCTACATCATGGGAATAGTCGGACAAGGAAAAAGTGATGCTGCCGGTCAGACAGAACAGGGTTTTGCGGTAGGGATGGCTATGAACCTCATAGGTCTCACCAGGGCCATTGGACCACCGGTTAGGACTAAGCCCTCGGGCTTGAAAAAAGGCAAGTATCTCGGCTTCCGGCAGTGGATGGACATGGGGCCAGTGAAGGACCTGGACACCAGAGGGTAGAGATTCATGATGGGATGGCTGCTTAATATTCATTACTGTATTTCTCTTGAAATCCACCATGCAGTATAATCGAGCCTTCCCTAAAACTCAACACTGTGAAAGACCTCTTGTTCCGAGCGACCAATCACCTTATAATGAAATAGTATGCATGCCCCTTAATTTAGGAAGGACAATCGATGAGCGAACTTGTATCAGGGCGCCTGCCCGAAACGGTCCGGCCTCATTTATATCAGATTCACCTAAACGTCGTGCCCGAAGAAAAACGTTTCTGGGGTGAAGTCAGGATTGATCTTGAAATATTAAACTCTATTGACGCCATTACCCTGCATACCCTTGAGCTGGAAATCCAGAAGGCGGAACTTAAAACGAATCAGCAAACAACATTCGCCAATTTATCATCAGACCTCGCCTCAGAAACCATCACACTGGCCTTCCCTAAAAATATCCCGGCCGGACCAGCCTGCCTTCTGATCCACTTCTCCGGTAAACTAAACCGGCAGTTGCGTGGCTTGTACGAGGTCCAGGTGGGCGGAGAGATTTATGCCTTTACGCAGTTTGAACCTACCGATGCACGGCGGATGTTTCCCTGTTTTGATGAGCCGGGAATGAAAGCCTGTTTCAAGCTCACCGTGACCTTTCCATCCCATTTAACAGCCCTCTCCAACATGCCTGTGCTCAAAGAAAAAAAAGAGGGAGAGAAAAAGACCATCACATTCGATGAAACTCCCGTCATGCCCACTTATCTGCTGGCCCTGGCTATTGCTCGGCTGGAGTCAAAAGAAATTCAGATCGACCAGACACGTGTGGGAATTTGGACTCTTCCTGGCCAAATCGGTCTTGGGGAGTTCGCACTGCAGGTGACCTCGGCTGTGTTGCCGCTTCTCAATGACTACTTTGATCTTCCCTACCCTTATCCGAAACTGGACCTGGTCAGTGTCCCGGACTTTGCTATGGGGGCGATGGAGAATTGGGGCGCCATCTTCTTTCGAGACTCCCGACTTCTGCTGGATGAAGCCCTCTCCTCTACCTCCACTCAGCGGGCCGTAGCCAATGTGATCACTCACGAGATTGTTCACCAGTGGTTTGGCAATCTGGTGACCATGGTCTGGTGGGATGACTTATGGCTCAATGAGTCATTTGCCACCTGGCTGGCTTGCAAAATTGTGGACCAATGGCGGCCTGAATGGAACTCTTGGGCAGAATTTCAAGAAGAAAAAGAGGTCCCACTGGAAATCGATGCGTTGGAAAGCACCCGACCCATCCGCGCGGCTGCCACCAATGCTGCACAGATCGAGGAGATGTTTGATCCCCTCAGTTACGAAAAAGGGGCTGCCTGCCTTCGTATGATCGAGCAATTCCTTGGAGAAATCCCCTTTAGGAATGGTATCCGCCGCTACATCAAAAAATATCAGTTTAAGAATGCCACTCAAGACAATCTTTGGTCAGAGCTTGAAGTGGCTTCCGGCCAGCCTGTCATGATCATGGCCAAGGACTGGTTTACCCAGCCGGGGTTCCCCCTAGTTGTTGGGCGACCATCGGATCAGAATTTTAGGAAGATTATACTCGAACAACGGCGCTTTCATTCCAATAGGGCTTCCCGCCAGGTCACGTCCATCCGCTGGACAATTCCATTCATCCTCAAATATCATGATGCCAGCGGGGTCCATCATCATCAGCTCATATTAAAAGACTCTTCCACCTCCTTGACCCTCCCAGGCCATGGAAAGGTGGATTGGATCTATTTAAATGCCGGCGAGAGGGGTTTCCTTAGGACAGATTATCATCCCACCCTCCGAGATGCCCTCCGACAGGTCGCCTCACAAATGTTGGAACCCATGGAGAAGATAGGTTTTTTAAACCACCTGTGGGCACTAGCTCTGAGCGGAGACCTTTCCATTGCCGATTTCATGAAAGCTCTGTGCCAATTTAAGGGTGATTCCACCCGGGTGGCGGTGGAGACAATGATGGTTCATCTTGAAACTCTTTCGGACCAAATGGTCCTTCCCACTGATCAACTCAAATTTGCCGGATTCATCCAGGAATTGTTTGATCCCCTCTGGAAAGAACTGGACTGGGACCCTAAGCCAGGCGAAGACGATGAAAGACGACTGACCCGAGCAGCCGTCCTGTGGATCCTAGGAGCTTTGGCCGAAGATGAGGATATCCTACCAGAAATGCCTCGGCGCTTAACGCTTTATTGGGTTCGGCCTGCTTCGTTAGATCCCACCCTGGCCACGCCCCTCATCAGGCTTTGCGCCAGGACCGACCTAGGTGTGCTGTTTGACAAGTACATCCAGAAATTTAAATCCGCTACTACTCCGGAAGATCGCGATCGTTACCTCATGGCCCTGGCCGATTTTAAGAAACCAGAGCTTGCCAGAAAATTGTTAGAGTTTTCTTTATCAGATACGGTTCGCGCCCAGGACGTTTGGAAACCGATTCGATATCTGCTAGCCAATTCGATGGTGCAAGAAGAGGCATGGCACTTCGTGAAGACACGCTGGCAGGCCCTACGTCAAAAAGGGGGAACCGTAGGAGCCCAGAGAATGATTCAGGGGACACAAGCCTTATGGCGGCCCGATTGGCGAGAGGAGGTAAGAACCTTCTTTCAAGATCCAACCAATAAAGTGGCTGCCGCCGAGCGGGCCCTCGCCCAGACCCTGGAGTTCATCGAGATCGGCATCCGGTTCAAAACTCATCAACAAAACGCCCTCTCCGATTGGTTAAACTCCCGATGAGGACAAAACCAAGAATTACAACCAACCCTCATTTCTGCTGCATCCTCTAATTAACCCCCAGTTCTCAACGATCAATCTCACCGGTTCTAGTTGCGGAATTTTGCCGAGATGCTAGACTTATAGTCGTGGCTATACATGAATCAGGGAGGTTAGGACATGAGATATAGATATGGGAAGCGGTCCATCATTAGTATGATCGCAGCATCAATTGTATGGTTGTCATTCCTTCATGCTTCAACAATGGCTGAAATGAAACCTGCTAAGCAGACCGAGCTGGGGGTTCCTGTCTATCCAGGGTGGGTAGAAAAACGTAAAGACCAGAGTGTGGATCCCGGGACGGGTGTTCGTATGTATAAGTATGAATATTTTTCTGATGATCCTGTGAATCGGATCGTCTCCTTTTACGAAAAGCAAACCGGCAGGCAGGCTGCAGAAAGTAGGGTGACCGGAATCTATACCATCACGGGACAGGATGGGGTCATGATCAATGTCTTAGGTTCTTCTGAAGGAATTGCTCAAATGGATGCTAAAGGGGAGAAGATCGTCAAAAAGTGGCGTTCACTGATCACGATTATGAAAATGGAAACACCCCCCAAATAATACCACTGCGCTTAAGCAGCTACTTCTTATTAACATTAACCATCTATCGCAGATAGTTGAACTTGAGCAGGCCCTTTCCCATTTCCTGATGAGCTTTTTGATAACGCTCCGGGGTTCCTAGATCCATCCAATATCCCGTCATGATATATCCAAACATCCTTTCACCCTTTTTCACCATCTCAGTGTAGGCATCGATGATCGTAGAAAAACCGCTGCCGGGGATGTAGCCAAAGATCCGGGATTCCAGCACATGAATGCCTGTGAACATATATTTTGATAGCCTTTCTCCGTCCCAATCGCCCTTTCCCAAAATCCGGTGAATCCGTCCCTGTGAGTCTGTCTCAATCGCCCCCCACCGTTCCGCTTCTGGATCTTCCCGTAGGACCATCGTGGCTATTGCCTTCTTCTTGAGGTGATACTCCACCACCTTGTCCAGGTTAATATCCACCAGGATATCGCCATTGATAAGGATAAAAGACCTATTGGAGAAAAAAGCACAAACCTTTTTTAATCCACCACCCGTGCCCAGGATCTCTGGTTCCTCCGAGTAAGTGATCCGCATTCCCAGCTCAGAGCCGTCACCCAGAGCCTTCCTTAGCTTGTCCGCATGATAATGAAGGTTGATCACCACATCCGTGATTCCATATTTCTTTAAAAGAAGCATGTTGTAATGAATGAGGGGCCGGCTTGCCACGGGAAGGAGAGGTTTTGGAAGATCATTCGTGAGGGGTCGAAGCCGGGTACCCAGGCCCGCAGCAAGAATCATGGCCTTCATTCCAGTTCCTCGACATACCTGGATAGAATGGCATGCAGTTCTCCAAGCTCCGGGTATTTTGACAAATTTTTTCTGACATAGCCCAGGGTCGGCGGGATAAACTGAAGATAATTGGAATTGTGCTTGACGGCATCGATATAGGCAAACCGTCCAGCCGCCTTTAAATTTCGCTGAATACTCATCATATCAAATAGCTTTACAAATCTCTGTCGATTGACTGCCATGCCTTCTAGGCTCTGTTTACGGTCAATATAATAATCCAGCAACTCCGTGATCAACTTCTCGGACAGGGATAAATAAGAGTCCCGAAGCAGAGAGGCCAGATCATACTGTGCCGGACCCATCAGGGCATCCTGAAAATCCAGGACCCGGATCCTCTCCCCCTGAATCATCAGATTTCTGCTGTGATAATCCCGATGGGTAAAGCATCGGGATTCTGTGGCCAGCGATTGAGAGATTTCCTCAAAGGCGGCGCTGATCTTTTGCCGATCTTGGGAATGGATCTTTTTCTTTTTATAAACCTCCACACCATATTCTAGAAAATGGTCAAACTCCCACATTAGTAATGGGACATCAAAAGCTCGGCCAAAGGCGATACAGTTCGGATTGGCTAGACGCGTGGCCTGAATCTGTATCTTGAGAAGTTCATCAATGGCCAGGGTATAATACCGACGGTGAGTCTCAAGGTCACGACCCTTCAACTCCTCCCACAGCGTCACATCCCCCAGATCCTCCAGAAAAAGCCAGCCTCTCTCTTCGTCATAATAATAAAGCTGGGGTACGGACACCTGACTAGCCTTCAGGTGTTTCAGGACATTAATATAAGGAAGTTCCTTAATGGGGACATGACTGGAAGAGACCTTTTCTTCTGACTTTTTAAAAGCCTCCGGCTCGGCCAGTTCCATCACAATAACACAATCACCCTTCATAGAGTCTGAAGGATGCAGACGGTAGTATCGGCGATTGGAGGCATCACCCCTGAGTGGAGTCATCTCATAGTGTCCAGGTGAAAGATGCAGTTGACTGGCAAGGACACCCCGAAGGATATCCTGCACCGCGGCCTCATCCAGCATAAGTATCCTGAGTGTTATCCCCTTTCAGGGCAGTAGTGTTGCGGAGCTGTTTAAACAGCGTAATTTTGCCACTAAAATGGCTACCTGTCAATTATATGCAGAGGGAGGGCCCCCCTGCCTCCCGCTAGCGCCGCCTGTCGGCAGGCTGGCTGGGCGAGCATACCCCAAAGGCCCCCGCACCCCTCCGCGGGGCACCCGTTGCATCTTCTCATTGCAACGGGTACAGGCAAAGCCTGATCCGCGCTTCTTGCAAATAGACTCTTGGTGTGAAATAATCTTGCAATCTTTTTCACGGGCAGGGCGGGATCTGCTTACTAAGGAGGACGCTTGGACCGCTATGGGAGGAAAGACCTTCCCCCACTGGCCAGTACCCTAGTTGCCCTGGGGCCTGGAGTGATCTGGATGGCCCTGGCCCAGGGAAGCGGAGAGCTGATCTGGTGGCCCTTCATTATTGCTAAATACGGTCTCACCTTTCTCTTCCTGTTGGTACCTGCCTGCCTGCTTCAGTACCCCCTGACAATCGAGATCGGACGCTACACCTTGCTCACCGGCGAGAGTATCTTCCAAGGTTTCTTCCGCCTCCATTGGATCTTAGGAGTTATACTCTGGCTACTGATGACCCTCTCCTTTTTATGGTTTGGGGCCTTTGCATCGGCCGGGGGAACAGCCTTAGCGGCTCTGACCCATTTTCCTCCCGATTGGAGTACCCGAGGTCAGGCACTGTTCTGGGCTTACAGCTCCATTGGTATTTTTCTGATTGCCATTCTCTTCAGCCGGGTCATCTACACCCTGATTGAACGGTTCATGGCCGGCGTAGCCATCATCACCCTGGTAGGATTGATCTGGGCCTGCGTCACCCCAGAAGTGATTAAGGCCATTCCGGCATTTTTAGCGGGACTGTTTGGTCCTGTTGATCCCATGCCACGTCCGTGGGATCCAGCAGATACCACAAAGCTTCTAACGGCAGTGACCTTTGCAGGGCTGGGTGGATTCTGGACACTTTTCTATTCTTACTGGCTGCGGGACAAAGGGGTGGGCATGGCTGCCCATATCGGTAGAATCACCGGGCCGATCACCGGAAAGCCAGAGAGCATTCCTGCTGTGGGATATCTTCCAACCGAAAATCATGGGAATCACACTCAATGGGGTAGATGGATGCGCTATCTGATGCTGGATTCAGGCATTGGTGTGGTGGGTAACCTGCTTACTACACTAATGACCTGCCTACTGGCCTACGCTCTGCTCTTTCCAAAAGGGCTGCTGCCGGAGGGTTATGAGCTGGCCGTCGTGCAGAGCCGGTTTTTTGAGGTAAACTGGGGAAAGGCGGGGACAGTGGTCTTTCTCTTGGTGGCCGCGGCCTTTTTGTCGGACACCTGGCTAGCGACTGCGGATGCAGTCAGTCGGATCCAGGCCGATATCATTTACACATTGTTTCCCAAGAGCCGTCGGTTTGAGGTCCGGCATTGGTACTACTTTTTTTTAGGTCTCCTGACCGTGATCACCTGCTTCACCATGCTCCTGAACGCACCGGGCCCTCTAATTCTCATCAGTGCCGTGATCGGTTTTGTGGGTACCGTGATCTTTTCTGTGGCAGTACTGGTCCTGAACCATCACTTCCTTCCACCCATCACCCCAGCGTGGGCTCGCCCAGGAAAACTCTCCTGGTATATCATGCTCCTGGTGTGCGTAGCCTACGGGGCATTGGCCTTAGCCTACCTCTACCTGATTTCTGGATCCCTCTAATTGTCAGTTAAAGAGTTTGTGTCGCTGTGGGGAATGCGCTCGCTATGCGTGTTCAGTACTGCGGGCTCTGGGGACCTGGTTTCATACCAGCTAGGTCGGGATCCGAGCCATCATCAGGGGGGAGCTCGGCCTCCTTGTCTTTTTTGCGCGCTTCACGGCGCAGCATCTTTTCTTTGCGCTTCTCAGTTTTAGCACGTTCACGGGATCGCTTCGTCGCTGTAGCTTTCGGATGAGCTGCCATATCGGTTTCTCCTGACTGTCACGTCTAATACTCATGTACCCTATCACACTACCGGCCATAACGCAACCACCCGCTTGCTGTGCTTGTTCAAAAACTGTTATGGCCAAGATTCTTGTATTGTTTAAAAAGCAGATAGCTTCCCCAGGAAACGGCCAGTAACATCACCAATGCCCCGAGGGCATGAGCAGTCGTAGCAAGCACATGATGATACCGAAGCCAGCCCAGCTCTTGAAGGATAAATTCCCAATCGTGGAATCCGTATTCCAGCTCCCGCCCCGTAAAGCCACCGATCAAAGTCAACTTCAAGGCCAAGGCATCATTAATGTAGGGAGCCAGATCAATCAAGTTCTCCCCGAACCACCAGAGCGCCACAGAGGCTCCAAAGGTGTCCCGGGTTTGAATCAGAAAAGCCACAAGGCAGATGAGAGGGACCAATAACTGCATCAGGCTGCCTCCTAAGGACTGCATAAACCGACCGAATGGGCTAAAGAAAATATGCCCAGCTTCGTGAAACGGAAGGTTGATCATATGGAGGAAAGCCTGCCCAGCATAGTTGCTTTCGATGGTCGAAAAGATCAATTTAAGTCCCCAAAGAATGACAACCAGAAAAACCACAACTCTACCTCCAAGGTAAAAAACATTCTGATCGGGTCCCACGTGAAATAACAGGTGCTTGAGAAGATCTGTGAAATCCGCTTCCATCCTTTGTGGTATGGAAGGCCGCCCTGAAAGAGTAGGTCCTGCAGTTTCTTCCGAAGGCTGATTTTGACGCATCTGATATCTTTTATATATTATCCCGCACCTTTGGCACTCGATATTTCCGTCAGGCTGCTCAAAACGACACCTAGGGCAAACCATCATTTCACGATCCTCTCAGTACCAGATGACACTTCCTACTTTAAAAATATCTGATCCGCTGTAGATGTCAATCGGGTCCCGCTGGTTTAACCCAGAGAGGGGATAAGCTGCAATTTCTATATCTTTCTTCGTCTTATTAATCTGTTTTGTGCCTATCTACTGACCCTCAATGTCCAGGTTGCTGTACAGGATGGGCCGATCTTTGCACACTAGCCCACACCCTAAACTATTCTGATGAAGATTTTAATCCTGCACCGATAGGATAAACTGCCGGTTGATATAGAGGATGCTTGTGGATTGAAAGACCGGGAAAAACCGGATAGGCTGGTTCAGACAGTCCTTTACACGAGAAGATTCCTCAGGGAGATTGACAAAAATATCCCCGACGATCTCTTTTCCTTGCACTGTCTTAACCCGGACAGCATATTTTCTCCCTAATGTCATGAGGTCGTCTTTTTCAAATTCTTGCTTGATTTTTACAACCACAATCTGCGAGCTGTTCAGAAGGACAGATCCCTTCGAGGTTCTGACCGGAATGAAGGACAGATCCTGATTTAAAAGATCACCAATCTTTTGCCTTCCTGTGTGGTGTGCTTCATGGAGCCTAAGGAAAACCTCCCCATCGATTTGAGTCCCATCCGACAGTTCGACAGTGATCTGTTGGGTCTCTTTCTGGATCGTCCGATCATCCATGAGAGGCCAGCCCTGATGGCGGGGACTGGAAAAGGGCCTTATGGGTCGCATTCTTTTGAGCCTCTTCCAGGGTGATCTTTTTAGCTGCCAGGAGTGCTTGAATGGCCTGATCCATCAACTGCATGCCCTCCGCTCTTCCCGTCTGAATGACGGAGGGGATCTGGAAAGTTTTTCCCTCCCGGATAAGATTGGATACCGCCGGCGTCACGACTAAAATCTCCAAAGCAGCGCATCGCTTTCCATCTACCGTCTTCAAAAGCTGTTGTGCGATAACGCCCTTCAAGGACTCTGACAACATTGCCCGAATCTGCTCTTGCTGATTGGTGGGAAAGACGTTGATGATCCGATCCACTGTCTTAGCCGCACTGCTGGTGTGTAGTGTGCCCAAAACCAGGTGACCTGTCTCGGCGGCTGTGATGGCCAGCTCAATCGTCTCTAAATCCCGCATCTCCCCCACCAGGATGATATCCGGGTCTTCCCGTAAAGCGGCCCGCAATGCTGACGCAAACGATTGGGTATGACGCCCTACTTCTCGTTGGTTGACCAAACATCCTTGACTGGTATGCACGAATTCGATGGGGTCCTCAATCGTCAGGATGTGGTCTTTCTGCTTTTTATTGATATGATCGACGATGGCTGCGAGGGTCGTAGACTTCCCGCTTCCCGTTGCACCCGTCACCACAACCAGTCCCTTTTTAAGGTTGGCAAACTTTAAAACGGCCGGTGGCAGCCCAAGCTGATCTGCGGTTAATATCTGGGTTGGAATCAAACGGAAAACCGCACTGATTCCTAGACGACCATAATAAATATTGGCCCGAAACCGGGCCTGCAGTTCGGATACTTCATACGCAAAATCGATGTCGTGGCTGGCTTCAAACTGCTGACGCTGCTGTTCCGTCATGATTTCGTAAAGCAGCGCCTGATTCTCCTCATGAGTTAATTTCTGGGTTGCGACTGGAACCAAATCTCCCGCTGATCGTATAATAGGTGGGTTTTCTGGTGAGAGATGTAGATCAGATCCCTGCTTTTCTCTGAGGATTTTAAAAAGTGCATGAATTTTTGCCATTGGACACCCAAGTGTTTGAAAAATTCAATTTAACTGTAGCACCAAGAGGCCTTTTGCACAAGGCGCCAACCACCGTTACTTTTCGCAAATTATTGATCCACTATCCCCGAATGGCCAAACGGATAATCTGCCGGATGAGCCTTTCATAGGTCATTCCAGCCTTAAGCGCGGACTGGGCAAACTCGTCGTCCAGAGCGAGGCCTGGGTTGGGATTGGCCTCCAGAACCAGGATACGGCCTTCTGGGGTGAGGCGAAGATCGATACGCCCGTAGCCCCAGATGTGGAGGGCACGGTACACCTTCTTGCACACCCGCGCAATTCGATCAGCCGTTCCATCCTGCAGGTCTTTGGCAAAGATGTTTTCGATTCCCCATCGCTGCCGGTAGGCTTCATCCCACTTCGCCTTAAAGGTGGAAAAGCGCGGGCGATCCTCCGGTACTTTGGAGAAGATTACTTCCCGGATCGGCAGGACTTGGAGATGTCGGTTGCCAATGATGCTGACATAAAGTTCCCGGCCCTCGATATATTCCTCGGCCAGGGCAGTCTGTTTCATGCTTTCATGGATAAACCGAATACGGTCCTCAAAGGCCTGATCATTTTCTACAAAGGAGTCCTGAGAAATCCCATAGGAGGCTTCATTTTTAAGCGGCTTGATGAAGAGGGGGAAGGCAAGCCTCTTCGGCCGCCTGATGGCGGACCCGACGGGGAAGATAGCGAAGTCCGGAAACTGAATCCGATGGTAGGCTAGAATCTCCTTGGCCATACCCTTGTTCTTGCATAGGGTCAAGCCTGTGGGACCTGTGCCGGTATACCGAACATCCAGCATCTGGAGCAGCGCCACCACATTTCGTTCGTAGGCCGAGCGGCTGTTAAACTCCTCGGTCAGGTTGAAGACCACATCTGGCGGGTGTGATCGGATCTCATCCAAGATCATTCCGGGATCGTCATAAACACCCAGAATGCGTACCTCATGGCCTAGTTTTTTAAGGGCCCGGATCACACTGGCCTCGGTCTTTTTCTCCTCGGTCTTTAGCTCTTCGCTGAAATCAAGATCCGCGGGAGGCGGAGTGCGCAGATCGAACAAAACCAAAACCTGTGGCCTTTTTTTCATCCTTCTAACCCGTATCCTGTCAAGCTTTTTTAAATCTGCCTGTTAACCGATAATGGGAGGCTAGAGCTGCAAGATAAGCCGTAATCTCTAGGCTTGAGAGGCTGGCTTCCTTCTGCAGCCTGAGGTCAAGCTCTGTGCATCGTTGAATGAGTGCCCTGAGCAGACGATTCAATGTGAACTTGGGCTCGCCGGTCCAGAGGGAAACCGCCTCCAGAATCGGCCTTCTAAAACTCCGAAGAAATGCTGCTGCCTTCCCGCCGGATGGCACGACGGATGGATCGGCAAACAAACGCTTAAGATCCGAATCAAAAAACTCTGGAAAGTCCTGAGCATATATCCGACGACGACGGCTGTAGTAGGCCTTCAACCTTGACCGGAGACGGGAGGCCTCGCTCAGCTTTTTTCGTGAGACCACCAACGGAGGTTGGCCCACCAGCGCTTCCATGAGATGATTCACATATTCCAGCTTTTCCAAGGCCTTCCACCCACGGTACTGCTGTCTCCAGTCCAGCCCTGGGGTCAGCCAGATGGCAAAGGTCTCGGCGAAGTCCTCCTCGGGATGGCTCTGGGCATACCAATTGTCCAGGTGCCGCACAAAACTCTTGCTGTAAGGTCGGGCACGATAAGACACGGAATATTCCATGGAAGGCGACCCAAACACCTTCTGCCAATCCCGGTTCTTCTCCAGACTGTAGGCGTGGTTGATGACATGGCCCATTTCATGCCGGAGAAGGCGCATGCACCAAGCCGCACTCCCTCCCTCCACCTCCATCATCATTCGATCTTCCAACTTCTTTAATCTGGGGTGGGCAAGATAAAAGGGAATCGCTATGGTGGATGCCCCCTCGGGACAGAACCATTCATCCCCCAGGTAGCACAAGGGGTGGAAGGCGATCTTTCGCTCCTCTAGCTCCTGATAAAAGGCCTGAATCCGAGAGTCCAGTTCAGTCCCCGTGATCTGCAATTTGAGATCGCAGATCCTCATTTCGAGCAACTGATCGTCAGAGTAGCCAGTCCAATCGGGCTCTTGTGGAGGTTGCGATGAAACGTCTATATCACTCACGAGGATAATTGTAGCAGAGGATGGGCGGATTATCCATGTTAGTGTCCAGCAGTTGAGATTTATCTAGAATATGGATATATTACAGAGGGGTGAGATGGATATCCTGATGTTCCTTGTTAAACTTATTGTGGGGGCTGTTCTCTGTTCCGTGGCTTTAGCCCTCTTAATCATACTGTTTGAGCTCCTTCCCATGCTCATGGCCTTTACCCTTGGACCGATGACTCCAGAGCTTGCACAGGTTTACACGATGCTTGAGATCGCTCTCATCATTTGTATACTGATCTTTGCCTTCCGAAGGGTCGCCAATGGTTTAACAAACAGTGGAAACAATGGACCCAGAAGATCCACAAGCCTGAGGCCTAGTTGCTCACATCCTGAACTCCTTTTATCGGCCGGATGCCATTCCTACACCGCTTGCATTTGGTTGAAGGGTTGGGCTATGATACACCCATGCGTGTGCTACTTCATCATCCAAGGCGCGAGGTGGAAATCAAAGGTCCCAGGCGGGTTTGTGATGTTCTCAAAGACCTCAAGCTCCTGCCCGAGACCGTCCTGGTAATCAAGGGAAATGAATTGGCTACCGAGGACGAGACGGTGAGGGACGAGGACACCCTCGAGGTCCGCCCAGTCATCTCAGGGGGTTAATAAGAGTTCAGATAAATCTATGCGCTGTAAAAAATGTGCCCAAAAGGCCATCATCAAGTTGTCCCGCCACAACACTGCATTCTGCTCCGCCTGCTTTGATGAATACGTGCTTGACCAGGTCCGGCGGGCGATCAAGTCAGAGCGGATGATGGCCTATCAGGATCGGGTGGCCGTAGCCGTCTCAGGCGGAAAGGACAGCCTGGCTCTGTGGGATATTTTGCTTCGTCTGGGCTACAACTGTGCCGGCATTCACATCAATCTGGGTATCGGCGAATATTCCCTCCTCTCCCAGGAAAAGACGGAGCAATTTGTCCATCAGCGAAATGCGGAGCTGATCCTCCATCACCTTACTGAAACCCATGGGGCCGGTATCCCAGAACTGGCCAAAGAGACCCACCGTCCTCCCTGTTCCGCCTGCGGGGTGATGAAGCGCTATAACTTTAACCGGCTGGCCCAAGAGGCCGGGTTTACTGTCCTGGCCACGGGCCACAATCTGGATGATGAGGCCTCAAGACTCCTGGGTAATGTCCTCCACTGGCAGCAGGACTATCTAGATAAGCAGACCCCGGCTCTTCCCTCCACCCATTCCAAGCTGCTTAAAAAGGTCAAGCCGCTGTTTCGCTTGGCCGAACGGGAGATGGCAGCTTATTGTGTCCTGAAAAAAATTGACTACATTGTGGAAGAGTGCCCCATGAGCAAGGATGCCAAGCAGTTAGTCTATAAGGACATACTCAACCGTCTGGAGGAAACCATCCCCGGCACCAAGCAGAACTTTTATTTTGAATTTTTAAAGAGAAAAAAGCCGGACATCTCAAAACTAGATGGAAAACTTAAGGACTGCATCCGCTGTGGTCAACCCACCACGTCTGATCTATGCTCATACTGTAAGCTGGTGGAAACCCTGGCAGTCGCCAAGGCCGGTGAAGGAAAGTCTTCTCCATGAGGCCTCTACAGGATAAAGAGCAGATCCACTTAGTGGATTATAAAAATAGATACTATGCCCTTACTCTCAAAAAGGGCAAGGTCTTTCAACACAGCGGCGAGACCATCGCCCACGATGATCTGATTGGTCAACCGGAGGGGATCCGGGTTACTCTATCCCGTGGGACTCGGATGACGGTATTGCGGCCCACCCTGGCCGAATATGTTCTGAAGATGCCCAGAGGTGCCCAGATCATCTATCCTAAGGACCTGGGGATGATTTTGATCTGGGCAGACGTTTATCCTGGGGCCCGGGTGTTGGAGGCAGGAGCTGGCTCAGGCGCCTTGACCATGACCCTGCTCAGGGCAGTGGGAGAAAAGGGTCGGGTTTTCTCCTATGAAGTCCGAGAGGACTTTGCACAACGGGCTGAAGAAAATATCCGGCAGTACCTGGGGGAGATGGACCACTGGCTGCTGCATAAAAGGGACATCTCTGATGGTATTCTGGACCAGGAGTTAGACCGCATCATTCTGGACCTACCAGAACCCTGGGAGGTCGTACCCCATGTCGAAAAGGCCCTCCGGTCTGGAGGAATCTTACTCAGCTATCTCCCCACTGTGCCCCAGGTGGAGCGCTTGGTGGAGCAGCTTCGAACCAACCGGGCCTTTGATTTTATCGAGACCTTCGAAACCTTGCTTCGGTCCTGGAATATTGACGGTCGAAGTGTGAGGCCTGATCATCGCATGGTGGCCCACACTGGCTTCATCACCACTGCCAGAAGAATCACAAACATAAAAGGAAAGGAACCTCTATGAATCTATTTCACTTTGCTCTGCTGTTTTCTGTGACTGTATTTTTGATGAGCGTTCTTCCTTCTCCAAACGCTTCTGGAGCAGATCCGGCAAAGCTGTCCCCCGGTCTTTATGCTGTCTTTGAGACCAGCCTGGGCAAAATCACCTGCCAGTTGTTCGAAAAAGAGGCCCCCAAAACCGTTGCCAATTTTGTAGAACTGGCCGAGGGGACCAAAGAATGGACCGATCCCAAAACGGGCCAGAAGGTAAAGCGCCGCTTTTACGAGGGTCTGATCTTTCATCGGGTCATTCCCGAATTCATGATCCAGGGTGGAGATCCAACGGGTACCGGCATGGGAAGCCCTGGCTACCGATTTGAGGATGAGTTCAGTCCGAATCTTAAGTTCGATCAGCCCGGGCGCGTGGCCATGGCCAATGCCGGTCCTAACACCAATGGCAGTCAGTTCTTCATCACCGAAGCGTCTACACCTCACCTCAACAACCGGCACACTATCTTTGGTCAGTGCATCGAGGGGATGGATGTGGTCAGCAAGATCGCCAGAGTGTCTAAAGGTCCCATGGACAAACCTAATACCGATGTGGTGATCAAGAAGCTGACCATCCTAAGGAAGAAATAAATTCCCTCGGTACATGGAAGCCTTGGAAAGCATTTTTGTGAGTGAAATGACAACACAAAGCCTGCTTGAGGATCATCTGGGTGATATTATTCAAAAGGCCAGATCGGGAAAGGGTTTATCCCTTGCCGATCTGGCCAGAGCAAGCGGGCTCACCCAGGCACAACTCGATCAAGCAGAAAAGGGCACCCTCATCCTACAACCCGACCATTTGCAGCGCCTAGCAGAATGCTTGGGTCTGGATGTCCGAAAGCTGGCTGCGATTGCGAACGGTACCTGGACTCCAGAACCGTTTCCAACGGGACTTAAAGATCAGGTGATCCTCGTCCCGGGAATGATTGGATCATACCCTGTAAATGGGTATATTCTGTATGATGGGCAAACGGGGGAAGCAGCCTGTATTGATACGGCCTACGATCCCGAAAAGATGCTCAGGTCCATCGAGGCCCAGCATCTGCGCTTAAAATATATCCTGTTGACCCATGCCCACCATGACCATATGGGCGGAGTGGAGACGATCAAAGCTAAATCGGGAGCAAGACTCTATCTGCATCGAGACGAGATGCCCCTTTTTTCTAGACAGTCTAGGCTGACACCTGATGGTTTTGTGAATGACCACTTTGAAACCTCCATAGGGAGAATCCACCTTAAAGCCAACAGCACCCCAGGCCACACTCCGGGAGGAGTGACCTATCTAACGGAAGGTCTCTGCTTTGTGGGAGACGCCCTCTTTGCTGGGTCCACAGGCCGGTCCATGTCACCTAAGGGCTATCAGAGCCTGCTCACCTCTCTGCGCCAGAAGGTACTTTCCCTGCCTGATGACACCGTGATCCTTCCAGGCCACGGCCCCACCACTACTGTAGGCGAAGAAAAGCGCCACAACCCGTTTTTTTAATTTGTTTCTCTCCTACTATATTGATCCATCAAAAGCAGCAAGCCAGCAACCAGCAGATAGGCAAAGAAGAACCTGAATGGCATGGTGGACTCCACGGCCCAAGGTAAAAACAGCCGGCCATTTTCAAAGGGAGAATGAATCACACCGAAGAGAGTGAACAAGGCAGAAAATCCCATGTAGAGGGCAGCAGATTTTAGTTTTTTATCGATGATCATGGCCAGGGACGAGCCCCAAAGCAGTGAGGTGATGATAAATCCATTGGCCAAAACCAAGATGGTCCGGTAGGTCGTGGCCATCTCTCCTTGGAGACCGGCAGCCGATTGGCCGAGATGGGAAAGCAGCGAATTGAATTGGATCAGTACCAGATAGGACAAGATGGGAAGAAAGGAAAAGACCACAGCCTTATGGTGGGGCTGGGGGGTAGCGTAGAAGGCCTGGGCACAAATCTCAAGCCCCACGAAGACCAGTATCGGGGCCATAGCGGCCTCTGGAACCAGGTTCACCAGGATTGAAAGATATCCGAGAATCCCCCCCAGGCCGATAAAAATGGCATTCATAAGGGTATATCCTGCCCCTCCTCCCATGCCTTTATAGGCCGGTTGACCAATATAAGGCGTGGTCTGCACCACCCCCCCGCACAACCCAGCCAGCATCGTGGACAGTCCATCCGCCAGCAGAATGGATCGTGTATTATATTCATCGCCGGCGGCCGCTGCACTTTCTGTCACATCAATACTCCCGATGGTGATGGCCAGGGCAAAAGGGATGGCAATGGGAAGGTAGGCCATGACCCCCTCTAGGCCATCCAAAAAACCCAACTGGGGCAGTGGTATAGCCATGTGCAACTCATATCCCTGATTTAAGGCCTTTGCTCCCTCTTCCATGAGCCCCATCATCTCTAGAAGGTAATAGACCACCACACCCACCAGAACCGCCGCCAGGGCCCCCGGGAGATTGCCCGGAAATCGGATCTTGCCGATAATACAGATCAAGATAATGCCCAGAGATAAAAATCCCACGATGGGATTTTCAAAAAGCCTCAGAGATGGGAAAAATGCAATGAGTAAGATCGCAATGGCAGCAATCGGCCCCAGCAATCCGGCCCTAGGCACAGCGCTTCGAATTCTGTGACCCAGAAACGATCCGGCCACTTTGACCAAGCCTGAGATAACAATGGCCGCCATGGAGATCTGCCAGGCAAGCTGGGCATCCTTTGTGGCCACGTAGGCAGGGCCCACGATCCCGAAGGTAAAGGCAAAAAGCGAGGGAGTATCGATTCCCAGCGGCATCGCCGTCACATCGGATCGGCCGGTCTTTCTGGCCAGACGCATGGCCATCCAGGTGTAAATCAAATTCCCTACCAGGACTCCCATGGCCGATCCGGGAATCATCTTGTACAGGACCAACTCTTTTGGAAAATCAAAGACACTAATCAGGATGGAGGACAGGATGACTAGTTGGGTCATGTTGTCCAGCATGAGCCCAAAGAAGGCATTTAAATCACCGGATCGAAAGTAAGAGTAACCGACTGGGTTTAGGCCTTGAAGACGATCGGATCTCACGGCACTGTATTAAGACATATTGACATTCCATAGTCAATAGTGTATAGCAAGGAAAGCTTTTGTCTAAAAGCGATGCATCGTCTAATCCCTTCGAAGGAGAAGGGAAGTAAGGAAGCGTCTATGGATTCTAGCCACATTGAGCGAATTTATAGCACCTATTCCCGTTTTTATGATGTCATCTTTAATAAGATGTTCCATGAGTCAAGACAAGCTGCCATCCAGCATTTGGACATCGAGCCCGGCTCAAAAATCTTGGAGGTGGGGGTGGGCACTGGCTTGTCACTTCCTCTCTATCCCCATCACTGTTCAATCACCGGTATAGACCTCTGCGAATCCATGCTGAAACGCGGGTGGGATAAAGTGAAGCGACATAGACTTTCCCATGTCCAGTTGCTCAGGATGGATGCGTCTTCGCTAGAGTTTAAGGATAACACCTTCGATGCTGTCGTGGCCGCCTATGTCATCAGCACGGTGCCCGATCCCCGAAAGGTTTTACTGGAGATGATTCGGGTATGCAAAGAAAACGGTAGGATCGTCCTACTCAACCACTTTAGCAATGGAAATAAACTGGTGGCCATTGTAGAGCGACTGATCTCACCCCTGTGTGTTCACATCGGATTTAGAACCGACCTAGCCCTGGAACCTCTCTTGGAGGGAATGCCGTTAGTGATCCAGAAAAAGGCCCACGTCAATCCCCTCCGGTTCTGGCATCTGGTCCAGTGCCGCAAGGCCAATGGAAGGGTGAACGGAAACGGCACAGTGAGACCTTCCTCATCTCTAGAATTCTTTAGGGGGGATAACACGCCACACCGCTAAAGCCAGAAGTATTGTTAGCATTGTCAACTGCCCGAATCGCATAGCAATACCTCTGGGTACCAATTCCTGGGGGAATATCGGTATAAGATGTTCCCGTTATAGATCCAGGTGTTGTGGTTGCTGGTGTAATCGGTAACAAAGAAAAGTTATCAGTACCTCTATAAACATCATAACCTTTTACACCCGTACCCCCGCTGTTATCTTCGGATTCATCCCAATTAATGACGATTGTCCCTTGGTTCACCTGTAGGCCATGAATTGTGGGTCTTGAAGGCGGTGTAGTGTCGGCACCCCCTCCGCCTCCCGATTGGGCAACAAAAATACCATAGGTCTCGCCATTGTCTGTTAGTCCTAACCCTACTAATGTTCCGCTCGAGGGTCGATCCACACTGAGCAATGGAAGCTCTTGCCATCCGTCAGGAAAGGTAGGATCCGGTTTTCCCATTCGCAAGATACTCTCATCCGTCAGGCTTGGTGGTACATCATAAGTGATGACCAGATTATACTGTGGCACAATCTGTCCTGTAAATTCAATGAGATATCCCTTCCCATTGAGATTAGGAGGTCCAAAGCCACACAGGATTGTGATCGAAGGCCTAAAACTGCTTCCTGGTGGAATATTCGTGGTCAAAATGAGAATGGCCCTTCCATCCTGGCCGGTAACCGTTGGGTCCGCATCCGATGTGATCGTTTTAGCTACCGTCTGCCCACAACCTTGATCATCCACTTGATCAAAAAGATCGGATCCACCCCCAACACTACTGCCACAAGCCGCAAGCAAAAAGGTCATCAGAACAACTATGATCTTCTCCCTCATTGCGCCCTCGCCAGGTAACCGTTCGGGAGAAGTGCAAATTTAGGACCAAACGAGCCTAACTGGATAGGACTCTGAAGTAACTGTTTTAATGAGTTTATTTTGATTCAAAGTTGAAGAATTGGAAGATATTTAAACGCAGGGAAGGGAAATCAGTTTCCACTTTAATCCAATTATTTTTATATTAGGAAGCTCAAATCGCCCATCGACGACCGATCATTCTTTTATTTTCTTTCACCTTACGATTAGCCCTCCGACGATCTTTTCCAGAGCGCCGTTCCTTACCCAGATATTCTACCACCAATTCTTTAAAGGTCTTGTACTGGTCTTGATCCATCAGATGCCAGGGCTGTGGTACTTTCTTTAGCTTTTCAAGCTGGGCCATGACATAATGGATATATTCTTGTGGGCGGTAGATGCCCGGATAGCCAATCATCATGGCCTGTAGCGACAGCAGTGCCCGAGTCTTAGGGTCCAGATTTTTCCCCTTCATGTTTTAATTCCTCCACACCTCGCTAGCGCATTCGAGCGTGACCCGAAGGGTCGATACGCGAGAATACGATTTTGATCTTGGATTTACAATGCCTCCACAACCCAGCTAGGCTTCAAATGTGGGGCCGCTCCGGTTTACCTTCGGCAAATCCTCACATGCCCCACACCCACCGTGCTCAGGCAGAGCCTGAAGCACGGCCTTGGGCAGAGCCGGATGCCTTGTCATCCACCAGGACAATCACGTGATTAGCTCGAACTTCTGCAAACCCGCCCTGGATGTGCAGGGTTTGGGCCTGCTCTCCAACACGATAGCTCAACTCCCCTGCCCTCAAGGTGGTCAGAAACTCACAATGTCCAGGCAGCACGCCGAAGTCCCCTTCGGAGCCTGGGGCCAGCACTTCGTCCACCTCTTCCCGAAGGACAAATCTCTCAGGAGTCACCACTTCCAATATGATTCTATCCGGCATGGTCCTTACTCCCTTATCTTATTGCCTGTATCCCAGCTTGTTGGCCTTCTCAACCACCTCCTCAATGGTTCCCACCATGTAGAAGGCCTGTTCCGGGATGTCATCATGATTGCCTTCCGTGATTTCCTTAAAGCCCTTGATGGTGTCTTTCAGTTTGACATACCGGCCTGGAGTCCCTGTGAAGGCTTCAGCCACAAAGAAGGGCTGAGACAGAAATCTCTGGATCTTCCTGGCACGAGCCACGGTGAGCTTGTCTTCCTCTGATAGCTCATCCATTCCCAGGATGGCGATGATGTCCTGTAGGTCTTTATACCTCTGGAGGATCGACTGGACCTGCCGGGCCACGGCGTAATGCTCCTCCCCCACAATTCTCGGATCCAGAATACGCGAGGTGGAATCCAACGGGTCTACGGCAGGATAGATTCCCAGTTCGGCAAGTTGGCGAGACAACACTGTGGTTGCATCCAGGTGGGCAAAGGCCGTCGCAGGAGCCGGATCGGTCAAGTCATCTGCAGGGACATAGATCGCCTGCACTGAGGTGATGGATCCACGCTTGGTGGAGGTAATCCGTTCCTGAAGGGCACCCATCTCGGTTCCCAGGGTGGGTTGATATCCTACAGCTGAGGGCATTCTGCCCAGTAAGGCCGACACCTCCGAACCTGCCTGGGTAAACCGGAAGATGTTATCGATAAACAGGAGCACATCCCGGCCTTCTTCATCCCTAAAATACTCCGCCATAGCCAGCCCGGTCAAGCCCACCCTGAGTCTTGCCCCAGGAGGCTCATTCATCTGTCCATATACCAGTACGGCACGGTTGATGACCCCAGAGTGTTTCATCTCAAGCCACAGGTCATTTCCTTCACGGGTCCGCTCTCCCACGCCGGCAAAAACCGAATAGCCTCCATGCTCCTTAGCAATATTGTGGATCAGTTCTTGAATAATAACGGTTTTACCCACACCTGCCCCTCCAAAGAGGCCGGTCTTTCCACCACGTGAGTAAGGCTCCAGGAGATCAATGACCTTGATTCCAGTCTCAAAAACCTCTGTGGCCGTCTCCTGATCTATCAAAGGAGGGGCCGGACGATGGATGGGATATTTCTTTTTGGCTGTCAGCGGCCCTAATTTATCCACGGGTTCACCTATCACATTGAGAATACGGCCCAGATTTTCTGGTCCTACCGGGACCGTGATGGGCTCCCCGGTGTCAATCACCTCTGTGCCCCGTGTGAGTCCGTCTGTGGAAGACATGGCCACGGCCCGTACCCTATTCTCACCCAGGTGCAGGGCCACCTCTAAGGTCAGCTTGATCCGTGGCCTGCCTGCCTTTTCATCCGCATCCTGCTCGATCTTTAAGGCATTGTAGAGGTTAGGTAGCTTGCTCCCTGTAAATTCCACATCCACCACGGGTCCGATGACCTGTATGACCTTCCCTTTATTCACTTCTTTTCCTCCGTCTCTCATCACAAATTCAGCAATGATTATTCTTAGTTATTATTTTAGTGCTTCTGCACCTCCAATAATGTCCATAAGTTCCTTGGTAATAGCCGCTTGGCGTGTCTTGTTGTAAACCTGGGTCAGTTTGTAAATCATCTCCTTGGCATTACGGGTGGCCGAATCCATGGCCATCATTCTGGCACCCTGCTCGCTGGCAGCAGACTCCAGTAGGGCACGAAACACCTGGACCTCAACATACTTTGGAAGTAGTGCTTCAAAGATCTCCTCATCAGAGGGCTCATAGAGATAGTAAGAAGAGTTTATCCCTCCCCCCTCCTGGGCAGACTTCACCGCCACGATGGGCAGAAGCCGTTCTACCACCACCTTCTGTGAGGCGGCCGATCTAAATTCAGTAAATATCAGATCACAAGCATCATACTCTCTTTCTAAAAAAGCCTTCTGGATCTCCTGGGAAATCGCGGTCGCATGGCCAAAGTTCAGTTTGTCAAAAATACCGGTCCAGGCTTTTTTCAAAGGATAAGGCCGCTTCATGAAAAAATCTCTGGCCCTTCTTCCCACCAGAATAAGATTGACCTCGATACCCGTGCGCTGCTTTTCCTTGATAACATCCAGAGTCTTCCGGATCACATTGGCATTAAATGAACCGCACAGGCCCCGGTCCGCCGTAATGACCACCAGACCGATTTTTCTCTCTTCGCGGCTGGTCAAGAAAGGATGCAAATCCCCTTGAACACTGGCCCCAACACCCTGGAGGAGTTCAGCCATTTTTTGGGCATAGGGCCTTGCGGCATGGATCCTGTCTTGGGCCCTACGCAGTTTTGCCCCCGCGACAAGCTTCATGGCCTTGGTAATTTTCTGGGTATTTTTAACACTCCCGATCCGACGCTGGATATGTTGTAGGCTGGGCATGAAAATATTTATGGATTACTTGGGTATTGTTTTATAAGCCGTCTTGAATTCGTCCAGGCTCCTTTTGAGACGGGTTGTCATTTCCTCATCCAGGGCCTTTTTCTTTAAAAATTCCTGCCGAAGATCCTTGTGCCGTGCCTCAAGAGAATGGATCAATTCCTTTTCAAAGCGCCGGACCTCTTCTACCGGCAGGTCATCCAAATAGCCATTCACGCCGGCAAAGGTCACCATGACTTGGAGATCCACCGGAAGGGGCTGGTACTGCCCTTGCTTCAGCAACTCCACCATTCTGGCCCCTCTGGCTAACATGGCCTGAGTGGTCTTATCCAGATCGCTCCCGAACTGGGCAAAAGCCGCCATCTCGCGGTACTGGGCCAGATCCAACCGCAGGCTTCCTGCCACCTGTTTCATGGCCTTGATCTGGGCTGAACCTCCGACCCGGGAGACCGAGAGGCCTACATTAATGGCTGGCCGAATACCAGAATAGAATAGATCCGCACCTAAATAAATCTGACCATCCGTGATGGAGATAACGTTCGTGGGAATATAGGCCGAGACATCTCCGGCTTGCGTCTCAATGATGGGAAGGGCCGTTAACGAACCCCCGCCCAGCTCATCCGACAGTTTCGCAGCCCGCTCCAAAAGTCGGGAATGTAGATAAAATACATCTCCGGGGTAGGCCTCACGTCCGGGAGGTCTTCGCAGAATCAGAGAGAGCTGACGATAGGCAACTGCATGCTTAGAAAGATCATCATAGACGATCAGGGCATGGCGCCGGTTATCCCTAAAATACTCCCCTATAGCACAGCCTGCATAAGGCGCCAGAAACTGAAGGGCGGCCGGGTCACTCGCCGTAGCGGACACCACGATACTGTATTCCATGGCTCCATAATCTTCCAGGGTTTTTACGACACGGGCCACTGTAGAACGCTTCTGACCAATAGCCACATAGATACAGATAACATCCTGCCCTTTCTGATTAATGATGGTGTCCACCGCAATAGCCGTTTTCCCGGTCTGGCGGTCGCCAATGATCAGTTCTCTTTGGCCACGGCCGATGGGAATCATGGTATCGATGGCCTTAATCCCCGTCTGGAGAGGCTCCCGCACGGGCTGGCGTTCTACCACTCCCGGGGCGATGACCTCCACCTGGCGGGATTCCTGGGTCTTGATCGGTCCCCGCCCATCCAGAGGCTGACCTACCGGATTCACCACACGGCCAATGGTGGCATCCCCCACCGGCACCTGAGCAATCCGACCCGTTCGCTTAACCGGATCTCCCTCTTTAATTCCCACATCTTCACCCAGAAGCACCACGCCGACGCTGTCTTCCTCCAGATTAAATACCAATCCATACACCCCATTAGAAAACTCCAGAAGCTCGCCGGACAGGGCCGACTCCAATCCATAAACCTTGGCAATTCCATCACCTACATGGAGGACAGACCCTACCTCCTTGACATCCACCTTTGTTTCAAATCCCTTCAGCTGCTTTTTAATGACTTCAGAAATCTCTTCTGCCTTAATCTGCATCGACTATGCCTCCACACCACGCTAGCGGATTCGAGCGCTGGCCCGAAGGGCTACGCTAGCGCGAGAGTAGGTTTTTGTTTTTATTGTTCTACCAATCTTTTACGAACCGCCTGAAGCTGGCCCAAGATGCTACCATCCACCACAGCCTCCCCCACCCGAATCACCATTCCACCGATCAAGGACGGGTTCACAGACCACTGCACCTGGACCTTTCGGCCCGTGGCGGATTCTAGACGCTGCCTCAACGCCTCCTGCTCCTCACGGGACGGTTCCCTGGCGGTGCTGATGGGAACCGTAATGATCCCCAAAAATTCATCTATCAGGGCACTAAAGGCGCGACTCATCTCCTCCAGATACCTAAAACGATTTTTTCTGATTAAATACTCCAAAAACTTTACCACCGGGCCACTGGCTTGAATCTTTTCAAGGAAGGCCTTCAGGACCCGGATCTTGCTCTCCCGGTCAAAACCGGGATTCAACATGACGTGCCTGAAGTCGTCATGTTCTTTAAATGCTTGGCCGGCCTGCAGTAAGGTCTTGAGGGTACGCTCCAGCTCTTCCTGCAAGCGAGCCTCTGGCTCTGCCAGGGCGTGCGTGGGACGTGGGGGCAATGATCCTGGCAGGATGATCTGGAAAAGGGCTTTGGCGTACCTCTTGGCCACGATCTGTTTCATATGGCTCTTCTTAGAGAAATGTTTAAATAGTTAAAATAACACGAAAAAATGACCAATGTCAAGAAAATCAGAATTAGATTGCGCGCTCAATAATCCCGCCGCCCACCATGTATTCTCCTTGATACATGACCACTGACTGCCCTGGCGTTACCGCCCGCTGGGGCTCATCAAAGGCCACTTCCAATCGGTCATGCCCTAGCACCCTGGCCGAAGCCTCTGCCTCGGCAGAACGATAACGGACCTTCGCCGTGACTCTCAAAGGTTGGTCTCCCTCCCAGATTCTATCTTGGATGAGGTTGATATGCTTTGCAACCAAGCGCTGATGGTATAGATCGTCTTCAGGACCCACCATCACCCTGTTCTGGTCCGGATCTAGTCCTGTCACATAAAGGCGCTCTGGAGAAGACAGGCCCAGGCCTCTTCGCTGCCCGACGGTATAGAAAGACACACCCTGGTGGCGACCCAAGCTTTTCCCCTCCCTGTCCACGATCAGACCTTCCCGAATCAGTTGGGGCATTTCCTCTTTCAGGAAGGCCCTGTAGTCGCCCTGGGTCACGAAACAGATCTCTTGGCTTTCGGCCACCGCCTCGGCAGGAAGCCCCAAGTCCTCGGCCATCTCCCACACCCGAGACTTCTCCATATCCCCCAGTGGGAACATAACCCTTGAGAGTTGATCCTGGCTCAACCGATACAAAAAATAACTCTGATCCTTGAACCTGTCTACTCCCTTCTTAAGGAGGTAGCGTCTCGTCTCTGATGAATATACCACTCTGCAATAATGGCCTGTGGCCAGATAGTCTGCCCCAAGGTCTAAAGCAATTTTTAGGAGAATCCCAAACTTGATCTTTTCATTACACAGGATACAGGGATTGGGAGTACGACCCAAGGCATATTCCTCAACAAAATTCCGGATCACGAGATCCCTGAAGGTCTGCTGAGTGTCCACCACCTGATGGGGAATTTTGAGGCGCTCAGCCACATAGCGGGCCAGCCCAATCTTACAACAGGAGCGATCTAGCCAGGGACGCTCTACCTCCCCCGTCTCTTTCCAGGTCTGGAGCGTCACACCCGTCACCTCGTAGCCCTGGGCTACCAGCATGGCGGCCACGACAGAGCTGTCCACTCCGCCGCTCATCCCCACCACCACCTTTTTCCTCTGGTCTTGCGTTAGGTTCATATCGCCTTACCTGCCGTCTCCTTCATCGGTTCAACTTTGGCCTTATTAAACCCCATCCCTGAAGTCGCAGGTCCTTCTGCCTTACTCATCTCGCAGGTGCCGTTAAACTTGACCCCCTCCTCCACAATCAAGACAGGTGTTCGAATGGAGCCATTCAGTACTGCTGGGGACAGGAGATGGACCTTTGTGACGGCGGTGATATTGCCGTTGACCCTTCCACCGCTCACCACGGTCCCTGCCGTGATCTCGGCATCGATCACGGCACTCTCTCCCACTACCAAGGTTCCCTTGGTGATAACCTCGCCTTCTACTTTGCCATCGATCCGGACTGTTCCCTCGTAAGTGATGATCCCCTTAAACTCTGTCCCCTTCCCAAGGAAGGCAATAATCTCTTCAGGATTTGTCACGATCTTATCCCGTTCATCTCTCTTCAGCATGATGTCTCCCTTCTATATTGATGTGGGGGCCTACTCGCTTCACTCTCAATGCCCCCCATACTCCAGCCAGTTACCAGCAGAGTTGGATGCCTGGCTCGGCGCTCGACATTGTTATGTGGGGCCGCTGCAGTTTGCCTTTGGTAAATCTTCACATGCCCCACACCCAGCCTCTCGCGGCTGAGCCGCGAATCGGCTCTGGTCAAGCCAAAGGCCCACTTTCTCTTCTCTAGCTGGCGCTCTTCTTTTCTAATGCAAAATGATGTCTACAATCCTGTCCAGATCCTCTGCATTATAATATTCAATCACAACCTGGCCGCGATTTGGCCGACCTACCAGCTTGACCCTGGTTCCCAGTCGGTAGCACAATTGTTCTTGGACCTGGGCGATTTCAGCAGTTTGGGTGCTAACGGAACGGCGCACTTTGGACGGCTTTCCAAACCTCCTTACCAGATCCTCGGTCTCCCGGACTGAGAGTTTACTTTTCACAATCTGGCGACCCACACGGATCTGATCAGGAGCTCGCTGAAGGGACAGAATGGCCTTCGCATGACCCAGAGTCATCCGATCGGCCAGGAGGTCCGCCTGGATGGGCTCAGGAAGATTTAACAGCCTCAGGCAGTTGGCCACAGAGGATCGGTCCTTTCCTACCCCTTGTGCGATCTCATCCTGGGTGAGATGAAACTCCTGTATCAGCCTTTGGTAAGCCCTGGCCTCCTCCATAGGATTAAGATCCTTTCGAAGGAGATTCTCAATCAGAGCCAGTTCCAGGGGATCCGAACCATCGGCCTGCCTGATGATAGCCGGAATCCGGGTTTGGCCGGCCAGTCCTGCAGCTCGCCAGCGCCGTTCACCGGCTATCAATTCATACTGATCTCCTTCCAATCTTCGGACCAGCACCGGTTCCACCACACCCTTGGCCTTGATGGAAACAGCCAGTTCCTTTAATCCCTCCTCATCAAAAGCTTGCCTGGGTTGATACCTGTTAGGTATAATATGTTCGAGCACGATTTCCTCGACACGTGCACCACCGGGTGTTTCTAAAAACTTCTCGGGCAGTAATGCCTCTAATCCTCTACCTAATGCCTTTTTCTGCATAGCGGATCATTTCCTTTGCTAATTCTAGATAGGCCTGCGCCCCCCGGGAGGCAATGTCATAGAGGAGCACCGGTCCTCCATGACTGGGCGCCTCGGCCAGGGATACATTGCGCGGCACAATGGTTTGAAACACCCTACGATCAAAATGTTCCTGAATCTCACGGGCCACCTGGTTGCACAGGTTATTGCGCACATCAAACATGGTAAGCAATATCCCTTCTAATCCCAAAATGGGATTTATGGTCTGCCGCACCAGTTGCACCGTTTTTAACAGCTGGCCTAATCCCTCCAGGGCATAATATTCACACTGGACCGGAATCAGAACTGAATGGGCCGCCGTGAGGGCATTAATGGTCAGAAGGCCTAAGGAGGGCGGACAATCGATAAAGATATAATCATAGCTGTCCACCACCTTGGCCAAGGCATCCTTAAGCCTGCCCTCCCTGCCAGCCATGTCTACCAACTCCACCTCGGCGCCCACCAGATCCACCTTGGCTGGAATCAGATCAAGCCGTTCCACGCTGGTCTTGAGCACAAGGTCCGGAAGGGCCCTCTTTTGGATGAGAGCCTCATAGATGCTGGCTGCTAGGACTTCACGGTTTACCCCCAATCCCGCCGTGGCATTACCCTGAGGATCGATGTCCACCAGCAGGACCTTTCTGTCCGCCACGGTCAAGGACGCCGAGAGATTAATAGCCGTGGTGGTCTTGCCAACACCCCCTTTCTGATTGCTAATTGCGATAATCTTCGCCATCATGACCTATATGAGAGTCCGTGTGATAAATTAGGCAAAGCCTGAAGCACGGCCTCTGCTAAACCAGAGATTCACTTAGCAAAAATTCTTATAATGGTAGCATAAGTGTATTCCAAAGAAAAGGGAATTTATTGGGGTTCAATGTTCCACGTGGAACAACAGAACCTAGCCGGCCAAATTATACCAATTAGGGATTATTTGGCCTTTTGAAGTACGATAAGGCTTCTTTCCGCACCCTCGAAGGGCAGACGATAAGATATCACACGAGGCGGCTCCCACACAGAAAGACCTTTGTTTTCGTGCAAAAGATCTTGGCCCGCCCGGGCAACCCAGAGAACGACCCGCCCACCTACATGCAGCAGGGATGAAGCCGGGCCCAAAAACTCAGTTGTCTTTAAAGCCCTGGACATCAGAAAGTCATAGTTGTCTTGGAGTTGGGGTTGTTTTGCAAGCATTTCCAGCCGCTCTGTGAGAATGCTGACCCCTTTAAGTCCCAATTGCCCGCAGACAGAATGGAGAAACGCCGCCTTTTTCTTTTTGGGTTCCAACAGGGTTAAGAGAATCCTGGGTCTGCAGATCTTGATAGGGAGTCCAGGAAAGCCTGCCCCTGTGCCTACGTCCATCACCTTGCAAAGGGGTTCGGAATTTTCAGTAGGCAGGGCTGCTAAACCGGCCAAGGAATCTAAAAAGTGCTGGATGATGATCTCTCGCTCATCTCGAGTCGCAGTAAGATTAATCCTGGTATTCCACTGCTTAAGGGCAGCCAAGTAAACTAGCAGCTGTGAAACTTCTTTTGAAGTAACCGAAAACCCGAGCCGATTGACTCCTTCATTTATAAAATAGCTATTATTTTCAATATTATACATTAATTTGTTCCACGTGGAACAACATTAAGCATCCAGTTTGCCAGTGCCCAGTTAAAGTGAATTAGTCCAGGCTACTTGCCGCTGGCAGCTGGGGGACTAGCCGCTTGCTATTCGTCTTTGTCGTTCCAAGGCCACTAACAGGATGGAAATGGCCGCAGGGGTAACGCCAGAGATTCTGGAGGCTTGTCCAATCGAGACGGGGTTTATCCACTTTAGTTTCTCCCGGACCTCACGGGAAAGACCGTTCACTACATCATAATTAAAACCCTCTGGGATCTTCTTGCCCTCAAGCTGTTGTGTTCTTTTGACCTGATCGATTTGCTGTTGGATATAACCCTCGTATTTGATCTGGATCTCAACCTCCTCCGCCACATCGGGAGCAAGCTGTTCTCCGTCCAGTGCTGTATGGGTAATCTTGCCAGATTCCCTATTGGCCTCTGAAACCATCACTTTCAGTGTATGATAGTCCATCTCAGGCCGCTTGAGCAATTGTGCGAGGGTATTGTCAGGAGCTATACCTTGAATACCTCTCTGTCTTAATCCCTCTAGGAATTCTTGTGTCAATCTGGGTCTTGTGGTCTTAAGCAGTTGAACTTCCAGCTCAATGGCTTGGCGTTTTTCTAAAAACCTTCGATAAAGCCCTTCAGAAATGAGGCCTAAATGATAGCCCTTCTCCATAAGACGAAGGTCGGCGTTGTCATGGCGCAGGAGGAGGCGGTATTCTGCCCGAGAAGTGAACATTCGGTATGGCTCCTGTGTGCCCAAGGTGGTCAGATCATCGATCAGTACCCCAATATAGGCCTCGGAACGCTCCAGAATAAAGGGCTCAAGACCCCGGATCTTCAAGACCGCATTGATACCGGCCACGATTCCTTGAGCAGCTGCCTCCTCGTAACCAGAGGTGCCATTGATCTGGCCTGCATGGTAAAGCCCATCAACAGCCTTGGTTTCCAGGGTAGGCTTAAGCTGGGTAGGGGGGACAAAGTCATACTCAATGGCATAACCTGGACGTAGCATCTTAACATATTCTAACCCATTAATTGTACGAATAAATTTTAGTTGCACCTCGATAGGCAGACTGGTAGAGATCCCATTGGGGTAATACACTTCCGTATCCAATCCTTCCGGCTCTAAAAAGACCTGGTGCCGCTCCTTATCACAAAACTTTTTGACCTTGTCTTCGATAGAGGGACAGTATCGGGGTCCGATTCCCGCGATGTTGCCATTGTAAAGTGGAGAACGATCCAAGTTATCCAATATGACCTTATGTGTTTCCAAATTGGTATAGGTCATGTGGCAGGGAACCTGGTGAATCAAGATGGATTTAGTACAATATGAGAAGTGAGGAGGCGGCTCATCTCCAGGTTGAGGAGTCGTTACAGAAAAATCAATGGATCGTCCATCCAGGCGAGGAGGTGTGCCGGTTTTAAGCCGTCCCAGAACAAATCCTAAATCGGACAGGTTGTGAGACAATCCCTCGGAGGCCCGTTCTCCGGCACGCCCCGCAGGGAATTGGGTTTCACCAATGTGGATCAGCCCCTGAAGAAAGGTCCCGGTGGTCAGAATCACGGCCTTGGCGCGATAACATCGGCCATCCTCGGTCTGAATGCCTGCAATCCGACCATCCGTGACCAGGAGGCGGTCTACGGCTGCCTGGACGATTCTCAGATGTTTTTGATTATGTAACACCTCCTGCATAGCTAGGCGGTAGGCCTTCCGGTCCGACTGAACTCTCAAGGCTCTGACGGCTGGGCCCTTTCGGGTGTTGAGCATTCTGAACTGGATACCGGTTTTATCGGTATTCCTGCCCATTTCCCCACCCAAGGCATCGATCTCACGTACGAGATGTCCCTTGGCGATCCCGCCTACAGCAGGATTGCAGGACATTTGGGCGATGTTCTCAAGGCTCAAGGTAAACAATAGGGTAGAACAGCCCATCCGGGCTGAAGCCAGGGCAGCTTCGCATCCGGCATGGCCCGCACCAATCACGATCACGTCACATCGATCTTCGTAGCTATGCACTAACATACCGCTTTCCCCCGAAATGTTCCACGTGGAACATTTCTATTTTCCAATACAGAATTGGCTGAAGATCTGATCCAACAGGTCATCGGTGGTGGTGGTCCCAATGACCTCACCGAGATGATTGATGGCCATTCGGATCTCCAGGGCCAAAAACTCACTGGGCATCTCGTTATGAATGGCCAAAATCGCCCGGTTGACTGCCTCATGGGCCTTCTCGATGGCTGCACGGTGCCGATAGGAAGCCACGAGAGGAGTCTCTCCAATAACCACAGGCCCCTGAAAGATCTCATCCCGGATCATGTTTTGGAGATGATCCAGCCCAAGCCCTTTCGTGGCAGAGATCTTGACAAAGGATGCGTCCGGAAGTCTTTTCTTAATATTTTCTTCCTGAATCCTCTGGGATAAATCAACCTTATTTAACACCAAAATCCTTTTCTTCTTCTCCACAAAATCCATGAGGTCACAATCCTCATCCTGGATAGGCTGGCTAGCATCCATGACCAGCAGGGTTAGATGAGACCTCTCTATGGCCTCTTTGGCTCTTCTAACCCCCTCCTGTTCAATGGGGTCATGGGTCTTCCGTAACCCTGCGGTATCTATTAACTTGAAGGCAATACCCCGGATATTCGCCCACTCCTCCAGTACATCACGGGTGGTTCCAGGAACTGGAGTGACAATTGCCCGCTCCTGTTGGAGCAGGGCATTGAGCAGACTGGACTTGCCCACGTTTGGCCTGCCCACAATAGCCATAGCCACACCTTCTCTCAAAATTCGACCACTTTCCCAAACCTCCAGCAGTTGACGCATCAGCGCTAAGATCTGCACCAGGCTTTTCTTAATATCCTCTAGAGAGATGACCTGTAGGTCCTCCTCAGAAAAGTCGATATTGGCCTCTATATGGGTCAGCAAGGAGAGAAGCTGATCCTGGGCAGCCTTAATTTCCTTTCCGAGTTTTCCTTGAAGCTGCCCCAGAGCGACTTTGAGACTGGCATCTGTCTTGGATTGGATGATGTCCATCACGGCCTCGGCCTGGGTCAGGTCAATCCGGTTATTGAGAAAGGCCCTCTTAGTAAACTCGCCCGGTTCCGCCAGCCGGGCCCCAGACTTTAACAAAAGGGCGATCACCTGGGTCAGTAACAGCGGACTGCCGTGACAAGTAATCTCCACCATGTCCTCTCGTGTATAGGTGCGGGGCTTACGAAGGATGGACAGCAGGGCTTCATCCAGGACTTTCTGTGTGGCCGGATCTACTACAAGGCCATAATGAATGGTATGACTCGGTAAGTTTTCCAAAGATTCCGGCGGTTTTTTTCTAAAAACCTGCTGGGCAATCCGTATGGCATCCTGCCCAGAGATTCGCACCATACCAATGGCTCCCTCTCCTGATGGGGTAGAGATGGCACAGATCGTATCCTGCTCATTCATAAGTCAAACCTACTTTTTCTCGACTGCTGGTTGTTTTGCTGGGTTTAAATACCTTATAGTAATATACATTTGAAGTATACTCAAGACGTTGTTGACTAACCAGTAGAGCACCAAACCAGAAGGGAACCACAGGAAAAAGTAGGTGAACAGGATGGGAAGAAACATGAGGATCTTGGCCTGAGTAGGGTCCAGGGTGGTGGGCTGGAGCTTCTGTTGAACAACCATGGAAACCCCCATAATGATGGGCAGAATGTAGTATGGGTCCTTGTCAGAAAGGTCCTTGATCCACAGTACGAAGGGGGCATGGCGCAATTCGATGGTGGTATAAAAAATATTAAACAGCGCGATGAAGACAGGAATCTGCAAGACCATGGGAAGACATCCCCCCAGGGGATTGACCTTGTGCTTTCTGTAAAGTTCCATTAGCTCCTGCTGGAGCTTCTGGCGGTCATCTTTATACTTTTTCTGGAGTGTCGCCACCTTGGGCTGGAGCTCCTGCATGGCCCTCATTGAGACATAGCTTTTATGGGTTAAGGGGACAAAGAGCAGCTTGATGGACGCCGTCAGAAAGATAATGGCTACACCATAATTATTTGTGAAATCATGGAAGAGCCTCAAAACCGCAAACAGCGGCTGGGCAATCATCCGGACCAGGGACCAACTCCCATAAATGAACCATCCAAAATCTATTGTTTCCTCTAGGTTCAGCTTATAGGAGCGAAGCCGGTCATACTCCTTGGGCCCGGCATAGAGACGATAGGCAGAGGCCTGCTGCCCTGAGGCCGGGGAGTGCCTGATTCCTGCCGAGACCTGATGATCGGTTGACTTACGGACCACCACCATACTTGAACCATCTTGGGGGATCAGGGCAGCCAAAAAGTACTTATCCTGAAGGGCTGTCCAGGCTATCTGACCTTGGTGAACGACCTCCGACTGAATATTGGAGGGCTTATCCTGGACAATCTTTTGATCGATCAGGCTGGTGGGCCCCACAAAACTTACCATGGTGGTGGTCCCCCAGTCCAGGATGGCAAAGTTGGTGCCCAGATACAGGCTATAACCATTTTTAAACCCTTCTGCCTCTACCCGTACGTCTACATCATACCGGTCCGAATAGAAGGTCAACCGTTTGATCACCACCTGTCCGTTGGAATCGTCCCTGGCCAAGAAACTTAACTGCCCTTGGTGACTTCGCCCCTGCAGCTTTATATCTTGTCCCTCCACACGATATAGCCCATTTAGAAACCGCTGCCGGGCCTGCTCCGACTCCCCTTCCACCCAGACATGGAGCGGAAAAAGATCTGGCTTGTTTTTCTGTGAATCAAACAGGACAATCGGAGGACTATCCTTTCCCACTGTCTCTCTATATTGTTTAAGCTCCCAACGCTTGATCACCCCGCCACGGTTGGTTAAGACTGCACGATAAAAGTCCGTCTCCACGACCACTTCCCGCTCATGAATTAGGGGCTCTTGGGCAGGGAGCTGCGAAGACACCTGGGTGTCGGTCATGGCTGCAGTGGACGATGGAGTAGACTGCTGAGGGACTGGGGCGGGCTTGATGCGTTCAAGCCGCTTTTGTCCCTGCTGGTACTCGAAGTAAGAGTATAGATAAAGGATGACCACTGATAGGATCAAGAAAAGGATCGCACGCTTATCCATTTTTTATCATTTTATCTGTAGGGGCCCGTGCGCCGACACAAAAGAAAGGTGCTCCGATGCCCCCACACCCCAGCCCGGCACTGGCCAAGCCAGATACCGGGCTCTTATTTCTTTACCTGACCGGGTCCATCCCACCAGGATGGAACGGGTGACATTTACAGAGCCTGAGGGCCGTAAGCCAAAGTCCTTTCATTGCACCATATTTCCTGAGCGCCTCGAAGGCGTACGAAGAACAGGATGGGGAAAAACGACAGGAAGGCGCAAGAAAAGGTGATAGGTATTTTTGATAACCCACAATCAGCACGATCAACACACTACGCATGGCTGTTCCTGATCAAGAGACCTAGACTTTTCAGAAATGCTTGTAGCTCAGTACACACTTTTTGATAATCATCCACTGGGAGTTGATCTTTGGGAATGACCAGGATATCCATTCCCCTCACCAGATTAGAAAGGGAAGCGCGTAGAATTTCTCGCAGCACCCGCTTGGCTCTGTTTCTCTGTACCACCTTACCCCACCGCCGAGGAACAATGACTCCAAACCGACAATGGGGTAGGGCAGTTCTTAAAAAAAAACGGTGAAATGGCGGTTGCTCTTCCGAACACCCTCTTTAAAAATTCTACGAATCTCTGTGGACCGACGTAGATATTGGCCACGCCATGACTGTTTCAAGGTTTTATCTCTGAGGGCCTGTTGCCTTCACGCCCCACGCCAAGGGGCACCTTGCATCTTTTCATTGCAACGAGGCCAGGCAAAGCCCGATCTCACTTTAACGACCCTCGCTCCGGTGACCAGGGACTAGTAACCCATAACGGGTACAGACCTTGGGCAGCCGGTCACTATTATACTGTGAGCCTGTGTCTGCCTTTTGCCCGGCGACGCTTGAGCACCTTCTGACCACCTTTGGTTTCCATCCGCTTAAGAAATCCATGTGTACGTTTTCTTCGTAGCTTGCTGGGCTGGCGATAAGTAATCGACATCGATCCGCTCCCTTATTTTAATTTTTCATAAAACATCCTATTATATCCAAATGGTTTTAGCTTGACAAGCTCCTAAGATAAAGGTTACCCTTTTAACTACACAATTCACCAAAGGAGTCTAGATGTCACCGCGCTCAAAATACAGCCTTGGGTCATTATTTTGCCTCATCCTGCTGCTAACTAGCCCGCTTGGCTTTACCCAAGAATCTGAAGAAACACCCCTGACGGTCGAGGAGATCGTTAAACGCTCTGAAGAGGTCCACCCCGGTAAAGATCATGCCTCCAAGCTAACCTTTACCATCCGAGATCAAGACGGTCATGAGCGCAAAGAGGTCCTCCGCCGTTTCTGGAAGGGTTACAGCGGTAAGGGCGATTTGGATTTCAAGCTGATCGTTTTTAATGAATACCCGCCTGACAAGAAGGGAAACGCCTTTCTGGAATGGGCTTACAAACCTGGGTCTGGAAAAGAGCCTGATCGAAAATTTTATTTAAAATTCTTAAATGCTGTGAATAAAGTCCCTAAAGGGTCAGACGAAGGTTTTGCAAGCTCCGATCTTAAACCTTCCGAGATGGCACCCCGTCCAGTCGAGCTGGACAGGCACAAGATGCTTAAGGAAGAGGTGATCGAAAGCAGATCTTATTACGTCATTGAGAGCGATCCCAAAAAGCATGATTCCTCCTATCCCTACGGCAAAGTGGTGAAGTGGATCACCAAAAATGATTTCCTCAAGGAGAAACTCCAGTACTACAATCTCGATGGGAACCTTTTCAAGGAGCAGACCATCACCTGGAAAAAGATCAAGGACGCATGGGTCTGGGAAAAGGTGGTCACGACCAATGTCCAGACCAAGGCACAGACCTTTCTGACCATCAGTGATATCAAAGTTGACTCTGGGCTCTCGGACGACCTGTTCACCGAGCGGTCAATGCGGCGAGGGGTTGATGTGGAATCACCTTAAACTCTTTAAAAAGAGCCTGAAGGGAAAGATCGCTCTTTTTAACTTCACGGTGGGGTTGATCTCCGGTATTCTGGTTCTGTCTTCTATCTATTTTATCGGTACTTACACCTTAAAACAGACCATTGGTGCAAACTTCCGCCAGGTGGCCGAGGCGACGTCGGCAAACCTGGAGACCTTCATTAATTATCACATCGAGGAGTCACATCTGCTGACCTCCTCCTCTTCAATCCTGTCTATAGTGGAAGAGTCCAATGCCCTCTATGAAGGAGAGAATTCGGGAGAGATCCGGCAGAGAGTCCTGGAGATTGAGGATCGTTGGGTGCACGCCCAGGGCGTGGATGCCTATCTGCTAGAGGTTCTCAATAACAAGGCTGCCCTATACCTTAAGAGTTTTTTTAGCAAAAAGGATGAAACACTCGTAGAGAAAAACCCTCATTATGGGATCCTGGTGACCAATGCACAAGGAGCCGTGGTGGCCGCGATTCAGCGGCCTGCCCATTACGATTACGGGAATCGAGACTGGTGGCAAGAGGCCTACCATCAGGGTCACGGTAAGCTGTTTGTGGGCACCATCGAAATGGACCCGGATCTAAAGCAAAAGGTCTTTATCATTTCAACTCCCATCATGAAGGAAGACAAGGCCATCGGGGTTCTGGCCATGATCCACAACGTGGAGGTCTTCTTCAACGCCGTGACCACGGCCAGAGTGGGAAAGACGGGCCACACCATGCTGGCCGGATCCAACAACCACGTGCTGTTCTGCCCTCTACATCCATTAGAGCAGCACCATTTAACCCCTCCATTGACCCGAGAAATCTTTAAGGAGACTTCTGGGTGGACGGCTACTCAGGCTGACGTGCACCATCTCGGGGCTGAAGCCATTAATGGATACACACCCGTGAAGATCACCTTGCAGTTAGGTCCCGAAAACTTTGGGGGAGAGAAATGGTACATTTTCACCAGCCAGGATCCCCAGGAGACCTATGCCCCTATTTATACCCTTCTGAGGTGGATCTCCATCACAGGACTCGTGGGTACCGGTATTTTTGCCTTTTTGGGTTTTATTATTGCTACCAATATCGTCCGGCCCATTCAAGAGCTCCAGAAGGGTGCCGAGACTATCGGCGGGGGAAATCTAAACTACCGCATCTCTATCCAGACAGGAGATGAGATCGAGGACCTGGCCAATAAGTTTAACAAGATGGCTAATAAGCTCAAACTATTTTATATCGGGCTTGAGGAGAATGTGAAGGAGAAAGGCTGGAAGATCGAGCATCAAAGCAAAGAACTCTTCATTCTTTATTCCATCGCGGCTACCCTGAACAAGTCTTTCTCCCTCAAGGAACTGCTCAACGAAACCCTACATAAAATGCTGGAGGTGATGGAGGCCGATGCCGGAGTTATCTGGATGTCCGAGGAGCTAACGGGGAGATTGACCATCACCGCAACCCGCCTTCAGCCGCTTCCGCCGGATGCAATGAAGATATTGGTGGAACTGATCCATCACCTCAGTCAGGAGATCCTCAGGACCGGAAAGCTTTGGGACTCCGAAAACATATCCGTGGACGGACGTCTGGAAAAGTTCGGGCCCATTGATGCCACCTTCATGTCCTTGGTAGGAATCCCATTACGTTCAAGAAATAAAGTGCTGGGGGTCCTGTATGTGCTTCACAAGAGCATCCACGCCCTTACCTCCCGGGAAGAAAAGCTCCTCACCTCAGTGGGAAATCAGATTGGGGTGGCCATCGAGCATGCCCTTATGACGAGTCAAGCTACCGGGCAGGAGACCTCCTAACCTAGGTTTGGGCCGCCTTTTTAAGAAAGGCCTCAAACAGTCGGCGGTGATATTCATCCTGCCTGTACAAAAACTCCGGATGCCACTGAATACCTAGAGCAAAGCCACATTCGGGGTGTTCCAGTCCCTCGATCACCCCATCTGGAGCAGCGGCATTCACTATAAGATTTTGACCTAAAGACTTGATGGACTGATGATGGGAACTATTGACCCGGATTACAGGCTCCCGAATAATCTTGGAGAGCCGTGTCCCGCGGGTAATTCTGACCTCATGAGAGGATTCGACCGCTGCAGCTTTCTGTTGATGGGCAAGGGCATCTTTGATCTCGGAGGCAATATCCTGAACCAGGGTTCCTCCAAAAGCGACATTGAGGACCTGCATTCCTCCACACACCCCTAAAACAGGAAGATCTCGGTCTATAGCTATTCGGGCAAGCTTGAGCTCAAATCCTGCCCGTTCTTGGCTCATGACCTTGAACTTAAATCGTTTTGGCTCCCCGTAAAGCGCGGGATCCAGATCCGGGCCACTCCCAGTGAGCAGGAGGCCATCGATCAAATTCAGCAGATCTTTTAAGATCTGGGTGTCTTGAGTGATGGGAAGGATAAGAGGGATGCCCCCCAGATCCTGGATGGCCGAGACATATCGGGCCCTCAAAAAATAGGTGGGTTCTCTTCCCCCAAAATCTTCTCGGTCGCCTGGATTAAAGTCGCTCGTGATGCCGATGAGGGGTTTAGGCAGACTTCACTCCCTTGATTTTTTTATGTGGGGGCCCGTGCGGCAACACAAAAAGAAAGATCCTCCGATGCCCCCACGCCCCGCGCTCGCCCTGGCAGAGCCAGAGGCTCGCTTTCATGCAGACTTCACTCCCTTTTCATTCTCGTAGAGAAGCACCGGTTTACCCGAACCGTTGATCACCTCTTCCGTGATCACACACTCTTTCACATTCTTGAGGGACGGCAGCTCGTACATGAGGTCTAGCATCACCTCTTCAAGAATGGCCCTCAATCCCCGGGCACCCGTTTTTTGGGCATTGGCCTTCTTAGCAACAGCCGTGAGGGCACTCTCCACAAACCGTAGTTTAACTTTCTCCAAGGCAAACAGCTTCTCATACTGCTTGAGCAGGGCATTTCGAGGTTCGGTCATGATCCTGACCAGATCATTCTCTCCCAGGTCCTCTAGGGTAGCAATGACCGGTAAGCGGCCCACAAACTCTGGGATGAGTCCATATTTGAGAAGATCCTCCGGTTGAACTTTTGACAAAAGCTCGCCGATCCGCCTTTCCTTCAGCCCTTGAACCTGAGCCCCGAAACCCATGGATTTTTGGTTGATCCGCTGCTCAATGATGTTATCCAATCCCACAAAGGCCCCGCCACAGACAAAGAGAATATTGGTGGTGTCTACTTGGATGAACTCCTGATGAGGATGCTTTCTGCCGCCCTGGGGTGGGACATTGGCGATTGTTCCCTCAATCAGTTTGAGGAGGGCTTGCTGAACCCCTTCCCCTGAGACATCTCGGGTGATGGAAGGGCTGTCACTCTTGCGGCTGATCTTATCAATCTCATCTATATATACAATCCCGCGCTCGCACTTCTCGATATCATAGTCTGACGACTGGAGGAGCTTAAGAATAATGTTCTCCACATCCTCGCCCACGTACCCGGCTTCAGTCAAGGTGGTGGCATCCGCAATCGTGAAGGGGACGTCCAGAATCCTAGCGAGGGTCTGGGCCAACAAGGTCTTTCCAGTCCCTGTAGGGCCAATCACCAGGATATTGCCCTTCTGCAGCTCCACTTCGTCTACCTCGGTCGGGGCATGAATTCTTTTATAATGATTGTGGACCGCCACGGCAAGAATTTTCTTGGCACGCTCCTGGCCGATGACATACTGATCCAGGATCTTCTTGATCTCTGAAGGCTTGGGAAGTTTTGATGACACCTCATCACGATTTTCTTCACACTCCTCTGCGATGATATCATTGCACAGGTCAATACATTCATCACAGATATATACAGTGGGACCCGCGATGAGTTTTTTCACCTCGTCTCGACTCTTGCCACAAAAGGAACACCTCAGTGCGTCATGCCTGTCCTGCTTCGCCATCGCTAGCCTCCGTCCGTCTTCGCCTTGGTCTTGCCCATTGTTGCGCGTTCGATCACCTCATCGATCAGGCCATAGACTTTGGCCTGTTCACCGGACATAAAATTGTCCCGTTCCGTATCCTGTCCAATACGATCAATGGACTGTCCTGTATGCTTGGCTAGAATCTCATTGAGCCTTTCTCTCATTTTTAAGATCTCACGGGCATGAATGTCCACATCCGAGGCCTGACCCTGAAATCCCCCCATGGGTTGATGAATCATGATCCTGGAATTTGGCAGCGCAAACCGCTTTCCCTTCGTTCCCGACGCCAGCAGCAGGGCACCCATGCTGGAAGCCTGGCCAATACAGATGGTAGAAACGCTAGGCCGGATATACTGCATCGTATCGTAAATGGCCAGTCCAGAGGTCACCAGTCCGCCTGGGGTATTGATATAGAGATTAATGTCCTTTTCTGGATCTTCGGCTTCCAGAAAGAGCAACTGGGCAATAATCAGATTGGCAAAGTTATCCTCAATGGGAGCCCCGATAAAAATGATTCGGTCCTTCAGGAGGCGAGAATAGATATCGTAAGCCCGTTCACCTCGGTTGGTTTGTTCGATGACAATAGGAATCAGCATACCTTTTGCTCCTTATTATTCTTGCACAAAAACTGCCTTGGAATGAATAAACTCCAGCGCTTTTCTCTCCAGCAGTTTTGACTTTAGTCCCTCCAGAGAGCCTTGTTGAGACAGGATCCAGTTTTTCATCTCTTGAGCGGTTGTTCTCGTGCCCTTGGCTATTAAGGCAATCTCTTGATCCAGTTCCTGCTTGTCTACAGAAATTCCTTCCTGCTCTGCAATGGATTGAAGCAGAATCCGTCCCTTGGCACGATCCTCGGCAATCGGTCGATATTCTTCTTGAATGGCTTTAGGGTCTATTGTGGTCGCCTCTTTGGCAGACCCGGCGAATCGGTGTTGGTTTTCCAACCGATAGAGAATATCCTGAAATTCACGTTCCACCATAGAGGGAGGGACCTGAAAAGTATGCTGAGCAATCAACTGCTTGACCAACTGTTCTTTTTCTTGTGTGGTTCGTTCAGACTTCAAACGATTTTCTATCTCAGCCCGAAGCTTTACCCGGAGCTCTTCCAGTGAGTTAAAGCCTAGTTCCTTCGCAAAGTCATCATCTAACGGGGGGAGGACTTTGCGTTTCACTTCATGGACCTTAATCTTAAAGTGGATCTCCTTGCCTGCCCACTCTCTGTTCTGATGATCATCGGGTAGGGTGATATCGATCTCATATGACTCGCCGCCCTTTCTCCCGATGAGGGCATCCTCTATCGGCGTGGCCAGGGTCTTTGAGCCCACCTCTAATAAAAATCCTTCTGCCTTGGCCTCGGCTAGGGCGACTCCCCCTGCAAAGCCCTCAAAATCTATTATAACATAATCGCCTGTTTGTATCCCATTTCCTGGCTGATAACTCTCAAGCTGGCTATGCTGATTCTGAAGCTGAGCGAGGGCCTTGTCCACATCCTCATCCTTGACCGAAATGGCCTGGCGCGTCAGCTTGATGCCGGTATAGTTCGACAAAGCGATCTTGGGTCGGATTTCCACCGTCGCCATAAAAGAAAGAGGGGCATCCTTTTTGATTGAGATCTGCTCAATGGCAGGGAGTTCAACAGGAGTCAGACCCGCCTCTGCGAGGGCCTTTCGATAGTAGTCCGGAACCAGCTTCTGGACGATATCCTCCTCCACCTCCCGGCCAAAACGCCGCTCCAGTAAGGAGAGGGGGGCCTTGCCGGGCCGAAAACCAGGGACCTTAACTTTACTGCGCAAAAGGGCGTAGGCTTGGGCAAATTCCTTAGACACCACGTCCTGGGGAATTTCCACCTTGATTGCACGCTTTACAGGATTCAGCTCCTGAACCTCAACCTTCATTTTGTCTGTGGGGGCCCGTGTACCGACACAAAAAGAAAGGTGCTCCGATGCCCCCACGCCCCGCGCTCGATATTGTTATGTGGGGCCGCTGCGGTTTGCCTTTGGCAAATCCTCACATGCCCCACGCCCAGCCTCTCGCGGCCGAGCCGCGAATCGGCTCTGGCCAAGTCAGAGACTCGCTTTTATTTTAAGTGTTCTTATGAACTACATGTGGTGCGGGCGGAGGGACTTGAACCCCCACCGGGCTAACGCCCACCAGCTCCTAAGGCTGGCGCCTATGCCAATTCGGCTACGCCCGCATGGTGAGCCGTGCAGGGGTCGAACCTGCGACCCGCTGATTAAGAGTCAGCTGCTCTACCAACTGAGCTAACGGCCCACAAAGATTAAGTGATGATCAATTCTCCACCAACACAATAAGAGCATTGGAACAATAGACCGCATTCTCACATCTGTTTTCAGATTTTTCTACTGCCCCATTGCTCTACTGTTCGAATGCTCTGAATTTTTGTTTCACAAAAATTTCGTGCGCCTGGAGGGAATTGAACCCCCGACACATGGCTCCGGAGGCCATTGCTCTATCCGCTGAGCTACAGGCGCTAAACGCTAGGTTGTGTGTATTATAGCACACTCCATACTGTATTTAAAGTTGCAGAATACTGTAATGAAATTTTGATTCACCTGAGCTGCCGTCGTGCGCGATCTGAGATCAGAATGAAAGGAAAGCCTGATCCTCCCTGAAGGGATGAAAAATTCGCTGAGGAAATAATCTGGCCTTGGAGGTAAGGGATGTCTTGCTCATCGAAGTTCCGTCCAAATTCTGAGTTGCGCCCTGAAGATCAGTCGGCGCGACGGCGTGGTGAGGATAATAATATTATCATTGGCCTGGGTGTCGCTCACTCGTTCATCCAGTATCAGATCTTGTGAAAAAAATCCCCCTGTGAAGGCCGAAAAAGCCATCACCCGGCGCTCCGTCACGGTCACTATAACATGATCCGCTACCACCACATCCCGCACTTCCTCCCTGCTACCCAGCTCTTCTGATTTCCATAGCCCGGTTAGAGCCTGAAATCCGTACAACCGCTTATGGGTCCGAACAAATATGAGCCTCGGCGTGATGCGTCGTTCGATGATCTGTTCGGAGAGGTCTGTACGTTGTTCAGACCATATCTTTAGCCGACCAGAAAACCCAAGGATCCGAATCGAGGTGTGAACAAATGCATTAAGCCCTCGAGCCTCTGTGGCAAGTACTCTTTCACCAGCAGAAAGTTCTAACCTGACGAGTCCTTCATCGGGAGTTGCAGCGAATATACGGTTTTCCAGAACGATCACCGCCACTTGGTCTGTGATCTTTTCCTGAGCGGTGACTGGGTGAACCTTCAAGAGGAACAGCAAGGTGACTATAAGCACATACGTTATGGTTTTACGCTCCATGAACATCCTAGGAAAGGGTACCCACTAGAGCCCATTCTATCCCACAAAAACCGACTGTGTCAAAGAGAGACGGTATGAGGTAAAATTGGCTGGAATAGGCCTGAATGGGTTGAGAAAAGAAATTATAGATCTGCACGATCTTCGTCGTTGATCGTTTACTAACGGTGTAGTTCTTGCGGAAAAGCCGCCTGGAGAAATTGGTCAATGAGATAGGGGAGAAGGATCATCTTCTGCTGGTATAATCGAGTCTGGAGGTTTTGCAGCATGGCCACATAATTTTTTCCAGGAAGGTAGTAATAACCCAAGGTGACAGAGAGTGTCAAGAACAGGAACAGCATGAGGGTCAGCTTTGCCTGGGGGAGAACACCCCTCGCCCATCCTCTGATTCTAAGCCGGTTGATGGCATACTTTACTCTATCTCGCAAAGGCTCCTTTTTGAGCGGATCCAGGCTGACCTTCAGGGCATCATAAACATTCAGTAGCCACATCAGAAAGACTGGAGGGCTGAGAGCCAGGGCAAAGACCAGAACATTCTCCAAAAGGTATCGATCATTGAACGTCTCCAGACTGGGCCAAAGCATGGCAATGAACACCAGTGTAGGGAATGCAAAGAAGCCTGCCAGGGTAAAGATCAAAAAGAAGCTGCCTTTTTTCGGTTGACCATTGAGGAACTGTCCCCATCCCGGAATCAGCAGTGAACAGAACAGCGGCAGGAAGAAATTCTTCACTCCTTCAAATGAATAGGTGTGGGTCCTGCTCGCCTGCTGATAGGCCTGGAGGGCATTAACAATCCAAAAGATCAGCCCAGATAGATAGAACAACCCACAGGCGATAAAGACCTCGGAGGGAGTGATAAGGACTGTCTTAAGGAAACTGATCATGAACTCCCAGTATATAATGATTAGGCCCAGGGCCATATAGAAATTGATCATCAGGAGGAAAAAAAGGATGCCTACTGCTCGCTGCTGATTATAGAGTTGGCCACTTCCCCAAAACAGTAATGATAGACTGAAGGCTAAGGCAGGATTTTTTTTAATCCCTAAAGGGTGAGTGGCCGTTCTGGGCGCCGTCTCATGAGAAGTCGACCAAGCATTTGGATCATCGATTTTCCAAACAATTTTATCAGGCATCTTAATAATCTCTGATCAGCCTGTCCATAAAAACTATAGCACGTAAGGTAAAAGCTGTCTAATGCCCCCAAACGAATATGAACCAAGACACAATCAGCCATTGCCGCCTAACCGTGATAGATTATTAATTAAGAGGTTCTACGCCGTTACAAGAAAGGTCGAGTCGTGAAGGCCAAATGGCAGTTTAAATGGTGGCGGGATCTGGCCGCGTCACCATTTAACCATGATCAAAGGAAATATAACAGTTCCGGGTGGGGTCCCGTTTTTCTGATTATACTGGATGGCCCAGGCATGTCCAGCTAACCAGACCAATTCGATGGGTGTTGAAAGCCACCCCGCACGAGTTTTCCGAAGTCTTTCTAAGGTAGCAATGCCAGCTAGAGCAGTAATCCCAAGACCCACTTCACCTGCGGGTGACCTCCCCCTGACAATTGGATCAGCCAGTGGATTGACTTCCTGCCATCCTTTGGCTGTGGCCCAGGATGTTTGTATTAAATCAGTTGAAGTAAAGCTCAACAAACTTAGCCATAGACAGCAAATTTCAATGACCATAGGCTTTCCCTCCTCATTGAGAGAGTTGATCACTTCGTAATGAAATTTGCCAACCCAACAGTAGCTAACTACACTTCACAACAACCGATACCCGTAAAAAGTTACCCTTAAGAGAACGGGGAGTGACCCGAATTAGCCTGAAGTGGTTGAAATGAACATTGATATTTTTGCGGATTTGGACTCTTGCACCTCCTTAGTCTTCTTTGATTGATTAAATCGCCTGGGAAGTCACTTCTTGCGCAGGTGGTTTTCCGGTGGCGCCTTATTGGGTGTGTATTCTACTTTAGTAAAACAGAAATGTCAAGAGAAAAGTACAACATCTTGACCTTTCATTCTATAATAGCCACAAGATTTTGTGGTATTGTCGCTTTAGGGGGATCCTGTCCCTTGAAGCAGGAAATTAACGGTCAGTGTTTTTTATTCTGGTGCCTCTTTAAGCAGAGTGAGCCCCTTCTTGATCCTTTCGATTAAAGTCCCAATATTCTGTTCTAACTCCCTCCTGTCACGCAAATCGAGGCGATTTAGAAGGGCTGAATACTTCTCCAATACGTCAGCCGCCAGGGCTTTGGTGCCTTCGATATCTTCTAGTGTTGAGCTTTCCCTGGAAACGATTTCTATTTCGTCTGCTATCTTAACTACTTCTTCGGTGAGTTGATTTAATCCCTTTTCCAGCAATAAATTCTCGCTGGCTTTGCCGCGCTTGCTTTTGGGCTTCTTTGATCCCGCTTTGCGCATGGATCTATCCTTTTCACCCTAGCGTTCTGCCATGAAGTATCCCTAGAGTAGTCCATTTTTATCCATGTGTCAATAAAATGAATGGCGCGCCTGGAGGGAATTGAACCCCCGACCTACAGATTCGAAGTCTGCCGCTCTATCCAGCTGAGCTACAGGCGCAATCTTTTAAATGCAGCTACAGGCAAGGCCTGATGGTTGCTTTATCTGATTTTCCTCTTTCTGGGTTGGCCAGGAAGACGTGGGGCATGGCCCACGCAGGCCACAATTGGATATCGAAGAAGCTCAAAATCCGACCCAAAGCCGATGAAACCACAAATCAAGCAATGCCAGCATCCATCCTCTGCGTCCCACCCAATGGAAATGGTGATATATTTCCCGATAATCACCTCTCCCCCTTCCTTGCAATGAGGACAGGATCTCACGGGTGCTTTCCTAACTATGAGTGGGCGTGATCGTTTCGATGGCTGCGGTGATAAATTTCGTCTCCTCAGGTCTTCGGTGGCCCGGATTGGGTCGGAAGAATTTCCTTGATGGGTTTTAAGAAGCGGCACCGCCAACACACCACCTTCGTGACATTAAAGTCTGATACGGCGGATGGGACTGAAACGAAGTAGCCCTTCCAGAATTTTTTCCCGCACATCTCACAGGCCTTGACTTTATGGTATTCAACACGCATAGCAAGCGCTCGTTCCGAGTCCATAACTTTATAATACTTTAAGTCCTGGGGTGAGTGAGGGGAATCGAACCCCCAACACCTGGGGCCACAGCCCAGTGCTCTGCCGTTGAGCTACACCCACCATAATTTTATTTCACGCTCTTTACATTTCGCTTGGGTTGGCTCTTCACAATATCCCGGATTCCTTTAATCTGCCAAAAAACAATGACTGCACAGCCTACTTCTACCAAGGTCAGTTTTCCTTGGTCCTCGAGGGACATTTCACCTCTCGGCATGGACAGGAGCAAGAAGAGCACCCCTGTAGCCAGGAAGAGTACCCCAAAACGCCTCAAGATCCCCCGCACCTGCTCGGTCTCTCCTGGAGTCTGCCCAAACCGGCTTGAAACCCTCTTTAACCAGTCAGACTGTGTACGCCCGGAGAAATAAATTAAACAGACCAGGACCAGACAAAAGAAGGACACCCAGAGAAAAATATAGGCAAAAAGGGTCCAGAGCATTTTATGATTCTACTGCCATGAGCATTGGAACAATAGACTGCATTCTCACAGATCTTTGAGCCTTTTCCAATGATCCATTTCTCTATTGTTCGAATGCTCTGAATCTTTGCTTCACAAAAATTCTTCGCCCCCTGAGGGAATCGAACCCCCGACCCACAGCTTAGAAGGCTGTTGCTCTATCCAACTGAGCTAAGGGGGCATAGGTAGTATCGGGGTGCCCGGATTTGAACCGGGGACCTCGTGCGCCCAAGGCACGCGCGCTAAACCATGCTGCGCTACACCCCGTTACTTTATCTTCTTTAGTATCTCCCTAATTTTCTCAAGGGCCCGGGCCCGATGGCTTATCTTGTTCTTTTCCTCAAATGTGAGCTGGGCCAGGGTCTTCCCCGCTTCGGGGAGATAAAAAACAGGATCATAGCCAAAACCTCCTTCGCCCCGCTCTTCCAGGGTGATACTCCCTTCCACCACACCCTCTACCATTTGTGTCTTGCCCTCTTGCATAGCCAAGACCATGACACACCGGAACCGGGCAGTCCGTTGACGGGGCGTAACATCCTTCATCAGAGATAACAGCTTGCGGCAATTATCGGCATAAGTCACATCTTCTCCCGCAAATCGCGCCGAGAAGAGACCTGGCTGGCCCTGCAAGGCATCCACCTCAAGGCCGGTGTCATCCGCCAGAGACATCTTCCCCGTATACTTAGAAACGGTCAATGCCTTTTTCATGGCATTAGCCTCATAAGTGTCTCCATCCTCCACCACTTCGGGCACCAAAGGAAAGTCCTCCAGGGTCAGGATGCGATGTTCCAGGCCTTCCAGAAATGCACTGATCTCTCTGGCCTTGTTAAGGTTATGTGTCGCCAGCACCAGATCCATGACTTTATGAATTAACGCAAATCCCCCAACAGGTCTTTTTGGGTCTGGATAAGCTTTTCAATTCCCTCTTTGGCCAAGGTCAAAAATTTGTCCAGCTCTGCTCGAGTGAAGGGGTCTCGTTCTGCAGTTCCCTGAATTTCCACAAACTTCCCAGATCCCGTCATCACCACATTCATATCCACTTCAGCCTTCGAATCTTCGGCATAGTTCAGGTCCAGGAGGAGCTTTCCATCCACCCGGCCAATGCTAACCGCTGCCAGGTAGTCCTTCACAGGTATCTCGTTAAAGAGGCCATTCTTTTTAGCAAAGAAACAGGCATCCACCAGGGCAATATAAGCACCTGTAATGGCTGCGGTTCGTGTCCCTCCATCCGCCTGGATCACATCACAATCTATCCAAATGGTCCTCTCACCTATTTTTTCAAGAGCCGCCACCGCCCTCAACGAGCGGCCGATCAGCCGCTGGATTTCATGGGTGCGACCCCCCAATTTTCCACGTGACGACTCTCTTACTATCCGTTCGGGCGTGGATCGAGGAAGCATGGCATACTCGGCAGTGATCCAGCCAGTTCCCTGACCCTTTAAAAAAGGCGGGGACTTTTCCTCCAGCGTGGCCGAGCAGATCACCCGGGTGTCCCCCATCTCAATAAGGACAGATCCTTCGGCATGCTTAAGAAAATGGCGGGTGATCTTCACCTGCCTCAACTCATTATCTTCCCGTCCATCCAGTCTGATCATTAAAAATACCAAATAAAAAGAACATTATATCGTATTTGTCTGCTATAGATCAACACTCCTGTGGAATGGAGGGTACCAGAAGGCGTTTTTAGATCTGAAGCGTTCAGTTTTGCCGGTGTGCCTTGCGGCGGTCATAGCGGTGCGGGTCCAGTGGGAGTTGGAGGGTGAAGGTGGTGCCTTTGCCTAACTCCGACTTTACATCAATCGTGCCCCGGTGTTCATCCACGATGTGGTGGGAGGTCATCAGCCCCAGGCCGCTTCCTTCACTATCTTTGGTCGTAAAAAATGGCGTGAACAGCTTTTCCAGGTTCTTTTCTGAGATTCCGGTACCCGTGTCCGAGATGGTCACCTGCAGGAATTGATTCTCCGCATCTTCGATAATATGCCGACTGGCCACGGTGATGGTCCCACCGCGGTCGGTGGCCTGAACCGCATTGAGAAGAATGTTCAGGAACACCTGTTTCATGCGGTTGCGATCCATCATTCCTGCGGGGAGATCCGGGCTAAACGTCCGCTTGACGTGCACACCTTTTTTCTTGGCCTCGTTCTCGATAAACACCACCATTTCCTGAAGAATCTCATTGAGAGAGGTGGGCTCAAATTTCTCTGATTGAGCGGTCTTAGAATAGCTCAAAAGTTGATATACCAACAAGCGGATACGTTCCACTTCCCGGACAGCCACTCTGTAGAGCTCCTCCCAATACTCCGTATCTTTGGAAGGCTCGTCATATTTGCGAGGTAACATTTGAAGAAAGGTACTGATGGCCACCAGAGGATTATTAATTTCATGGGCCATGCCTGCAGCCATGATCCCCATGGCACTCAAGCGGTTGGCCCTGGCAATCTTTCGCATCGTCTCCACTTTCTCGGCATACAGGCGCTCCCGTTCCTTCACCAAATAGTAATGTTCGATGGCCTGACGAATGGTGCCTCGCACCTCGTCTTCATTGTAGGGCTTGGACAAATAGCGGTAGACATTGCCGTCATTGATGGCTTGAATGACCACATCTAAATCGGTATAGGCCGTCAGCAGGATCCTCACCACATCGGGATGGGTGGACATAACCTTTTTTAGGAGCTCCACTCCGCTGACCTTGGGCATGCGCTGATCCGTGATCATCACTGCGATCTCTTCCGTATTCAGGATCTGGATAGCACCATCGCTATTACTGGCGGTATGAATGGTAAAATCATTAGAAAACTGTAGCTTGAAACTCTGCAGGGCGAGGTCTTCATCGTCCACATATAGAATGGGATAGCCCTTATATTCGAGGTCCTTTAGCATCAATGAATCACTAGACTGTTATGTTTTTTGATTCTGTTGGAAGGGAAGGACCACTGTGAATTCAGTCCACTTCCCTGGCTCGCTCTGAACTTGTATCCGCCCTTTGTGATTTTCAATAATTCGGTAAGTGACGGCCAGCCCCAGCCCTGTCCCCTTACCCACATCCTTGGTCGTAAAAAATGGCTCAAACACACGGGCCTGGTCCTCCTTGAGGATCCCTCTACCATTATCCCAAATCGAGACACAAGCCTCGTTATCCGCCCTCAAGGTTTTGATCCGGATAATTCCTTCTCCGGTCTCCTTCACTCTTATCGCTTCGATCGCATTGTGGAGCAAATTCATAAACACCTGATTAATCTGACCCGGAATGGTGTCTACCGGCTCCAGGTTCCCGTACAACTTCTCGATTTTAATGGTATCTCCCAGCTCATGGCCCAGCAGGGTGAGGGTTGAGTCCAATCCCTGATGAAGATCGGTAGGCCTAAAATGAGGCTGGTCTTTACGCACAAAGTTCTTTAAGTCATTGACAATGACCTCGGTCCGCTCCAGACCTGTCTTAATAATCTCGATGGCACTTTCCATCACCTGGGATTTTTCCAAAACCGCCTGGCTGGCCTGACTTCCCTCCAGCAGCTTTTTGGCCTCCCCAAAGGATCTTCGAAGATTCGAGAGGCTGTTTTTAGCAAAACTCACCGGATTATTTATCTCATGGGCCACCCCAGCCACCAGAAGGCCCAGGGCAGCCATCTTTTCGGAGTGCACCAACTGGGCCTGAGTTTCTTTTAACTCTGTCATGGCCTGTTGCAACTCCTCATTGCGGCTCTGAATCTCTCGTTCCAACTGGCGAAGATGAAGCAATGATTTGATCCGGGCCTGGAGCTCTTCAGAACTAAAAGGCTTAGTGAGATAATCATCCGCCCCGTATTGTAGCCCCTCAATCTTCATGGATAGATCAGCCTTCGCAGTCAGAAGAATCACAGGAATGTGACAAGTCCGAGGATCAGCCTTGATCTCTTTGCAAAGCTGGTAGCCATCCTTCACAGGCATCATCACATCAGAAATGATCAGGTCGGGGTGATGGGCCATCACCTTCTGGATACCTTCCTGGCCATCCCGTGCGGTGATTAGAGCATACTCGTCCTTGAGTTGAAAGATTAAAAAATTGAGCATATCAGGGTTATCTTCGACCAATAAGAGGCGGTGTCCATTCGTGGAAGAATTCTCTGGAAGACTATCTTCGAATGCCTCCCGGATAATGCCTGTTTCACTATACTCTGCTTCGGTATGTATGGAGCGGGTCCAATCTTCAGCACGCTTCCTTTCTACCACTTCCTCCTGCTGTACCCGTCGATCGGCTGGCAGGTGGTCCTGTTGTGTGATCATGGGCAGGGTAAAGGCCATTGTGGTTCCCCGTCCGATCTCGCTCTCCACCCAAATTCGCCCCAGATGGAGTTCCACCAGCTCCTTGGCCAAAGCAAGCCCTACGCCGGTGCCCTCATATTTTCTGGAATCCGAGGCATCCACCTGCGAAAACCGCTCAAAGATCTTGGTATGATGCTCCTTTGCAATCCCGATACCCGTATCCGATACCTTGACCAGAACATGACCGTTCTCTCGACTACAACTCACCTCTACCTTTCCGCCTGTCTCCGTAAACTTAAGAGAATTAAAAAGCAAGTTGAGCATCACTTTTTCGATCTTATCCCGGTCAAAATAAAGATCGGGGAGTTGACCTTGATCTCTGTAACTTAAGCGGACCTGTTTTTTCTCTGCCATAGGACTTACCGAGGTCACAATCCCTTTGAGAAAGGTCTTTAAATCTCCCTTGGCGTAAAATAACTCCATCTTACCGGCATCAATCTTTGCCAGGTCTAATAGGTTATTGATCAGCTTTAACAGTCGCAGAGCATTGCTGTACATGATCTGGATATTGCGGTGTTCTCCATTCATTCCCGGCGGGCCACCTTTGAGCATGGACTCCAGGGGGGCGAGGATTAAGGTTAAAGGTGTTCTTAACTCATGGCTGATATTGGCAAAAAACTGGGTCTTTAAGTGATCCAACTCTTTTAGCTTTTGGTATGCCTTTTCAACCTCTTGTTTACTCTCTGCCAACTCCTTTGTGCGCTCATCCACTTTATGTTCCAGTTCCGTTGCCCATTGCTTTAATTCCAGGGACATTTTGCTGACGTCATCGTAAAGCAGCGAGTTGCTGAAGGCAATGGAGGCCTCAACCTTAAGATTAGACAGAAAGTTCAGCTCAAGTGCGGTGTAGGATTTAAGGTTCTGTTTTTGGCCCAGGTTGATTACACCTTGTAATTTTCCATCATGCGTTAATGGCAGCACCAGTTTTCCCTGAACGTCATTAAAATATTGCTTCGCGAGATTTTTGATCTCAGCAAAGCGGGGATCTGCATCGATCAGGTCCAACTCGACAAGTGTGTTGGTTCGCTCCAACCATTTGAGAAACCCACTATGGTGCTCTGTTAAAAACGTCCCTGGCAGTCCTGAGACCCGGAAGGATTTTAGACCATCAGATTTGACATCAAATAATATCATTGAGGTGGCCTCTGGATAAAGCACAGACGAGATCGTTGCCTGAAGCTTGTTTACTAACTCATCTAAGCCCTTCAAGACCGCAATCTCATGGATAAAATCCTGCAGAGTTTTTTGCAGATCATGCTTGCGGCGCTGGAAGAGGTGGTCAATCCAAGGTTGGATCACTTTCACGTAGGGGATTAACAAAATGGCCACGGCACCCACTACTAACGCAAGTTGACTGGGAGAAAGATCCTGAATCCACCTGTGCCCCACATAAAATAACCCGACAACGGGCACCACCACAAGTGAGGACATCGCCGCCCACATAGCGGTCTTGTGAATAACGGTGGTGATATCCATGAAACGATATTTGACGATTGAATAGCTTATAAAAGCCACATAAAACGGAACTAAAGAATTAAGAAATGGTGGAATCCCTAATCTATACCATGTTAGATAGTTTGTGATACCAGAACTGAACCCTATGGCAGTTCCTATAAAGACATGAAGAACCTGATTTCTGAAAACTCCTGAATTATGTCTAATCGTTCGTAACATCAAGTAATGCGAATAAAGGATATTACCAAGAAAATGAATCGAATGGAGATGGAAAAGTGGCCCAGGTTTTAACCAATAGGGAAAGACAAGGTACGGACCCACTTCTTGCGCAAGCAGATCTGTATAAACCGTGGATCCAAGAAATATACTTATAAGGTAGTTACCTAATACAACTTTCTGCTTCCATTCAGTTCTAAGGAGTGTTAATATAAAATGCGTAAAGGTAGAGGGTATAAAGATTACAAATAGCATTAAGGTTCGCAGGTATAATTCGGACAGATCGCCGTTCTCTGCGGTCAACCAGAGGAAATAAAAAAGAGACCAACCCGCAACGTTTAAGGTAAAAAAACAAAATGTCTGATTGGTGCCAGACCTCGGATCTTTCAAAAAGACAAAAATTGTTAGTGCAATGGTTGTAATAAAATTAAATAGACCAGAGAGAGTATAATAACTTAGTGGGATAAGATCTAGCATGTCAATTAAGTTTAGTTAGTATTAGGAACATAATACAACCAGTTCCCTCTCTTTCAATCTTTAAGGAATATTTATCTGAGCCTAACCCTTTTGCCGCATTGATCAGATCGTCTTCGCTTCTCTTAATAAAAGACCAGTCACATAACCAATCGGGGGGTATACTAGGAATCGGTAAATTTTTATCCTTGTACGTAATGACCAGCTTGCCTCCATTGTTTAGTAATTGAAATAAGAAATAAATTAATTTCTTAAAAACCCTATCCGGTAAATACTCAGTTAGACCGAGAATGTAAATAATGTCTTGTTTTCCTAAGATACTGTAATACTTTTCATCTCTAAAAATATTTAAAACATTTTCTTTTAAAAACCTGACTTCAATATTGGGTGGCAGATAATTCAGTAGTCCTCTGGAGAGCTCAAGTGCCTTTTCATCATTGTCTAGACCGGTGAAAGCTACTTCCTTCTCATAAACAAACGGTTCGGAAAATAGCTCTCTTATCTCCTTACTTCCACCGCAGGCAACATTCAATAACTTTACACGAGAGGAACTATTCTCTTTTATAAAATCCTTTAAAATATTTTTCATTTTGTCTTTTCGGCTTCTAACGGCTGCTGTATATGTATTGTTTAGAAAATATTTGTCAAAATAGAAGCCAATATTCTCTTCTGATAGTGGTTTATTATCATAGATTATTTCAAAGAGTCTATAATCTCCAGGATAGCCTCTCGGCTTCCCATAAGCCATCTTCATGATAGGACTCTTATAGACCCAGCAACTGCATAGTTCCCTAAACTCTTGCTTTATCTTTTTCATATCTCTATCGCTTGCGATTGCTTTCTCTAAGATATCTCCCTTCAGAAGGAGCTTGTCAGTTAGAGTGGCTACTTTTCTTTCAATCTCGTCCAATCTGACCCTTTGATCATCTGGTTCTATGGTCAACGCAGACAACTCTTCATGGTACCGCTTGAGATCTTTACTGAAGAAATCTTCTATCTTTATTCTTAGGTCTTCACTATTATTTTTGATAATTGCCGATGCTTTTTTTGCATAACCATGAAATATGAAATTTCTTATCGTATAGACATAATCTCTATTTGATGTAGAAAATCGTGCACCAAAGTAACATTCGTCTCTGACAGAGGCCCTTTCTCCCAAAATCTCAGCTGAAATTTCGATGAGCTGTTGCGACTTGAGTGGGGATAAATCTACTGATAGTAAGACATCTCTTGACAGTATTGGCCTTTCAGAAGCAAGGCAAAATCCTGTTTCGCTGAGGTTAAGAATATTACCCTTGATATTGTCTGGAAACAATCTAACGGGGAGGTTTGATGCTATTCTCGGTGAAAATCGCCTCTCAAAGACAGGCGACTGTATCGGGCGGGTGGTGCTGGGTCTTCTCTCTAATGTTTTTGTGACTCGTATTGAAAAATCTGCTGCTTCATGGGCCAGGGTGTCTGTAGAGATAAGGATGTTCAAAAGCGATTTCTCGTGTGTACTGGTGTTTTGTTTGAGTTCTTGAACCGCGCAGGTGAGGATATTTTTCTCAAAATCTCTGATCCCGGAAAACTTGATACCAGTTGCATATAGACTGGACTCAGCTTCCACAGACGAGCGACAAAAAACTGCCTGACCTGATACATTCAGATGACACACATGTTCACCAAAAGAAAATTTAAGGCTCATGGGGATCCCAGTACTCAAGGGTGTATCCGTAAAGACCAACAGACCTTCCGGGCAGATGTCGTGGGTGTGTCCAGTGATCTCGATGCCTTGTACCTGCAGTCGAACAGGGATTTTAAAGGCCTCCCGTTCATAGCGACGTACCTGAGACGCCAGACGTCGATGCTCCTGTGAGATAGGCATCTCCTGTAGACGACGCTGGTCAACTCGCCGATCTGTAAAATCTATGGACTTGAACTCTTTACGTCGCTCGTAGAAAACTGCTGTGCTCATGACTCATTCTCCTCGGGTTAAGCCTGACTATATCGCGTATTTTCTGAATGTCGAAGACCTGGGGACTTTCTGAGGTCTTAATGAGATTCGAAGGGGGAGGTGGAATCGGAAAGTCGAAGCGCAAGAACCATCGATTTCAAAGTCTTGGGGGACTGCATAAGTGTACACACCATTGGCCTTAACACAATCTAAAGAATGACCCATAGGGTTCCCCCTCTTACCCTATTATTATTATTATTTGGAGGCGGCGGGAATCGAACCCGCGTCCGAAGATCCTCAGCACAGGGCGCCTACATGCTTAGCCTCTGTTTGAGATTCGCGACCACCTCTGCCCAGAGGCCGGCCAAAATGGCCGCTAGCCTGAAAAGGTCTCACCCCGTTCTTCCCAGGCATAAGACGGGGCCAGCCTGCTGATCTGACATCCTTTGAGCAGCGCAGGCAACCACTCATCGGACGTCACCGCCTAATTAGGCAGCGAGTGCCAATTCTGTATTGGCAGTTGTGATTTTCTCAAGTGTTTTACGAGCCCTTGAGACCTCGGCATGCCACCCTGAGCCTCCTGATCCCGTCGAAACCTGTCGCCCCCCTTTCCACTTTAAAGATTTGACAAAAATGATGACTATTTTCCCCGCTATTGATTATCTTTGTCTGGCCTTCACCGCCCGTGAGATCTCCCGGTGTGCCTCTTTTTTCTTTAAGGCTTCTCGTTTATCATGGCTCTTTTTACCCTTGCCCAGGGCCAGTTCTACCTTGGCCAGACCATTTTTAAAATAGATCTTAGTAGGCAGGATGGCATAGCCATGGATTTGGGCCTTTCCAAACAGTCTCCTGATTTCTTCCCGGTGGAGGAGAAGTTTGCGGCGCCTTAAAGGGTCGTGATTACTGATATTGCCATGACTGTATGGACTGATATGACATTGATAAAGATACACTTCTCCCTCTTCCACCCTTGCAAAGCTGTCCCTCAAATTAACCCGCCCTTCCCTTAAGGCCTTGACCTCGGTCCCCACCAGACTGATCCCTGCCTCATAAGATTCCTCAATAAAATAATCATGAAAGGCCCGACTGTTGGTGGCAATGACCTTTTCCTTCATTACCATTGAGGACTATACCCACATGTAAATGTATAGCATAAGTTTCTATTTTCTTCAAGTTTTTTAATAACTTTAAGGGTTTCCACCCATGGTCTTGACGGGGTCGCAAGATGAGTGTAGGATACAATTTTTTTCTGAGGTGCTCAATTGACTGGTGTATCAGGCATCCTGTACCGTTTGATGAGAGGCTATGGACTTGAAACCAGGCTCCTCGAATACAACCTCAGGCGCCAGTGGAAGGGGATTGTGGGGGAGACCATCGCCGCGCATACTTTACCGGCCGGGATTCAGCAGCGCAGGTTATACCTGTGGGTGGATGGTACAAACTGGTTAGATCAATTGACCCTTTTGAAACCCAACCTTCTTAAAAAGATCAATGCCCACCTCAATCAGCAGCTTTTTAAAAGTATTATCCTTAAACCAGGGCAACCCCCTAAACCTCTTGATTTATTTCCTGAAGCGGATCAGATTTTGGATCATCCATTCGCGCCGGCATCTTTGGAACCCTCACCCGATCTGGAACTCTGTATCCAGGAATATCTCAAACCTGTTTTGGACCCCTCGCTTAAAGAGGTTCTTCGAAGGACCATGATTAAGAGCCTGATTTCGCCCCCCACGCCCCGTACTCGCCCTGGCAGAGCCAGAGGCTCGTTTTGAGCTATAAGCGTTTGAGCTGTTCTGACAGGGCCTTAATCTTCATTTCTACCACCCGACGATTGGGATAGGTATCCACAACCTCCTTGAATCGATTCAAGGCTTCCAGGATTTTTCCCTCCTCCTCCAGACAGCTCGCGGCCCGAAATCGTGCATCCGTGGCCAGATCGGATTTAGGATAGCCCTGGATGAGTTGATCTAGTATCCTTAAGGCGTCTTCACACTGCCCGTGAATAAAATAGGTGCCAGCAATTCCGTAGAGGGCTCTGTCGGTCAACACCCCATCAGGGTACTTTTTGATCAAGCCCTCCCACTCATTGCGGGCCTGCTCTAGATCGCCTGTTTCAAAGTACAGATCCCCGATCTTGTAGCGCGCCTCCTGGATCACCTTGGGGTCAGGACTGATCTCCACCAGATGTTCGTAGGCCTCAATCGCCTGACGAGTTTTTTTGAGCTGCTCAAGGATGGAAGCAGTATAGCGCTGGGAGTCTATGGCAAAGGGGCTGCCCGGGTACTCTTTGACAACTCTTTGAAAGGCCTGGAGGGCCTTGACATCGTCTTTGAGATAAAGTTGATGAAGAATTCCTGTCCAGTAGAGGGCATCATCCGCCATCTGGCTTTTTGGGAAATTTTCAACGACCTGTTCATAGAGAGAAAGGGCACCTAAATAATCTCCGGTATTAAATCGCTGCTCGGCCTGATGCATGAGCTTGTTGGGGGAACCCCCACATCCGGTAAGAACTGCCATACAACCCACGAATATCCAGAAAGCCGCTGTATGCGTCCTATGTCTCTTCATCTTCCTTCGGTTCCTGATGCTCCTCCTTTTCACGGAGCATGGCCACGCCCACCACGCGAGTTTCTTCTGTCGCGATGAGCTTGACTCCCTGAGTGTTTCTGCCACTCACACGGATATCCTTCACATGAAGCCTCAGAATCTTACCCTCTGCCGTAATGATGATCACTTCATCCTCCTCATCCACCTGGAGAACGGAGACAACATCCCCGTTACGGGGCGTGATACGAACGGTGAGGATGCCTTTACCTCCACGACCCTGGGTTCGATACTCTTCCTGGGCCGTTCGTTTTCCATATCCTTTCTGGGTCACGGTGAGCAGCGTAGCCTCGGCCCGCTGATCCACAATCTCCATAGTAATCACTTCATCACCCTCATAAAGATCGATCCCCTTCACCCCCATGGCACTGCGGCCCATGGGTCTCACCTCTCCTTCAGTGAACCGGATCACCATTCCCTGTCGGGTTCCCAACAGAATCTCCTGATGTCCATCGGTGAGAAGGGCCGCCACCAGTCGATCCCCCTCATCCAGGGTGAGGGCAATGATTCCACCAGCCCGGGGATTGCTATAGGCCGACAGCTCTGTCTTCTTCACAATCCCGTTCTTAGTAGCCATCACCACATAACGGTCCTCACGAAACTCCGCAACCGGCAAGATGGCCGTGACTTTTTCCACCCTCTCACCCTCCTGGGCAAGCTGCAGGAGGTTGACAATGGCCTTTCCTTTGGCCACCCGACCGGCTTCCGGAACCTGATACACCTTCTGCCAGTAGATTCTACCGGCATCCGTGAAGAAAAGCAGGTAGTCTCTGGAGGAGGCCACAAAGAGCTGCTCCACAAAGTCCTCATCTTTGGTTCCCATCCCGATCTTGCCCTTGCCCCCCCGCCGCTGGCTGCGATAGATGCTCAACGGGCTCCTCTTAATGTAACCGGCATGGGACACCGTGATCACCATATCTTCCGGGGCGATCATATCCTCCAGATTGATCTCGGCAGTAGCCGGAATAATCTCGGTTCTGCGGGCATCATTATAGCGTTCCTTGATCTCCAACAATTCATCCTTGATAATCTTTTTGATGAGGGCTTCACTCCCCAGAACCGAGCGCAGATACTCGATGCGCTTGATGGTCTCTTCATACTCTGCAATTAATTTTTCTCGCTCCAGGCCTGTGAGACGCTGTAGCTTCATATCCAGGATGGCCTGTGCCTGAACCTGGGACAGGGTGAATCTGCTCATCAGGCCTTCCCGGGCTATCTCCGGAGACCTGGAGCGTCGAATCAGGGCAATCACTTCATCGAGGTGGTCCAGGGCGATTTTGAGGCCTTCTAGGATATGCGCTTTCTCTTCGGCCTTCCTCAGCTCATAACGGGTTCTGCGGACCACTACCTCCCGCCGATGTTCCAGGAAATAGGTGAGGAGCTGTTTGAGATTTAAGACCTGAGGCTGATTATTGACCAGGGCCAGCATGATCACACCAAAGGTGCTTTGCATCTGGGTGTGCTTGTAGAGCTGGTTGAGGACCACATTGGCATTCTCACCCCGTTTTAATTCCACCACCACACGCATCCCCTCTCGATCTGATTCGTCCCGAAGATCGGCGATGCCCTCAACTTTTCGGTCCCGAACCAGCTCGGCGATCTTTTCGATCATCCTGGCCTTGTTCACCTGGTAGGGAAGCTCCGTGATGATGATGCTCTCCCGCTCCGTCTTAGGATGAGTCTCCACAATGGCCCGGGCCCTTATGGTCAACATCCCACGGCCGGTCCGATAGGCATCCGCAATACCCTCTACTCCAAAGAGAAATCCGGCGGTGGGAAAGTCTGGGCCCTTGATCACCTGTGTCAGATCATTAATTCCTGCCTCAGGGTTTTCCAGGAGAATCGTCAGGCCATCAATCACCTCTCCAAGATTATGGGGGGGAATATTAGTGGCCATGCCCACTGCAATCCCGGAAGAGCCGTTGATCATCAGTTCAGGGACACGGCTGGGGAGGACCACCGGCTCCTGGGTGGAATCATCAAAGTTGGAAATAAAATCCACCGTCTCCATGTCGATGTCGGCCAGCATCTCCTCGGCCAGCTTGGTCAGCCGTACCTCGGTGTAGCGGTAGGCCGCAGGCGGGTCGCCATCCACCGAGCCGAAGTTGCCCTGGCCATCCACCAGGGGATAGCGCATATTAAAGTCCTGGACCATCCGGACCAGGGCATCATAAACTGCCGCATCTCCATGAGGATGGTACTTTTTGATGACCTCCCCCACCACACCCGCCGATTTGGAATAGCGTCGGTTGGACAGGAGTCCCTCCCGGAACATGGCATACAGGATCCGGCGGTGGACCGGCTTGAGGCCATCCCTTACATCAGGCAAGGCACGGCCTACAATTACGCTCATGGCGTAATCCAGATAGGCCGTTTTCATCTCGTCTTCGATGTTGACGGGCGTTATTTTTTCACCAGTAGGCATGAAATCTGTCCTAACTGACTATTTAAATATCAAGATTTTTAACTTCTAGGGCATACTTCTGAATAAATCCTCGCCGGGGATCCACCTGGTCCCCCATTAAAACGGTGAAGATCTCATCGGCCGCCACCGCATCTTCCAGCCGGACCTGGAGCAGGGTGCGCTTTTCGGGATTCATGGTGGTCTCCCAAAGCTGGCTCGGGTTCATTTCACCCAAGCCCTTAAATCTCTGAATCGAGGCCCCCTTTTTCCCAATCTCCAAGATCTGATCCACTGCTTCTTCCGGGGATCGGGCCGGCTTCTCTCCTTCGTCAGGAGGAATGATCAGATAGGGAGGCAGGCCGATCTTTTTGATCTCTTCGTTCACCGTGAGGAGGGTTTTATATTCCGCCGATTCCACTAATGCTTCCAGAAGAGTTGAATCGATTTGGTGCTCAATGGGCTGTCCATCCATTTCGATGGCGTACTGAAAAGTAAAGCCGTCCTCCTTTTCGATAAGTTCATGGGGCGTCTTTTTACATTTGGTAGAGGGATAAGTAGCAGCAATATGCTCATCCAGTGCCTTTAAAAACTCTGCGGAATTCTTTTGGGATTTAAAAAATGCCTTCTGTCTGATCTCTTTTTTCAGGAGCGTATAAATGACCTCCGGCGTGATTTCCCCTTTGCGGAGCTGCTTGCTGTAATGCCTGTACCGGGACATAATTTTTAGAACGGCCAGTAGCTTGTCCTCTGAATATTCCTTGCCTGCAGTTTTGACCTTTAAAGTGGCCTTGTTGGCACCCAGGGTGAGGAAGTAATCCTCAAACTCCTTCTCGCTCTCTAAGTACCTTTCCTCCTTCCCCTTTTTCACCTTAAAGAGGGGAGGTTGAGCGATGTACAGATAACCTTTTTCGATGACCAGGGGCATCTGGCGGAAGAAGAAGGTGAGCAGCAGAGTGGTGATATGGGCCCCATCCACATCCGCATCGCACATTAAAATAATTCTGTGATAGCGTGTCTTGCTAATGTCAAAATCATCCTGCCCGATTCCGGTCCCCAAGGCCGTGATGAGTGTTCTAATCTCCTCGCTGGACAGCATCTTATCAAAACGGGCTTTCTCCACATTGAGGATCTTGCCCTTGAGAGGAAGGACGGCCTGGTTTCTTCTATCCCGGGCCTGCTTGGCCGACCCACCGGCAGAGTCCCCCTCCACAATAAAAATCTCGCTCAAGGCTGGATCTCTCTCCTGACAATCCGCCAGCTTGCCGGGCAGTGAGCTTCCGTCCAGGGCGTTTTTGCGGCGGATCAATTCCTTGGCCTTTCGTGCCGCCTCCCGGGCCCGGGCAGCCGTCGCGGCCTTTTCCACCACCTTTCTGGCCACCGATGGGTTCTCCTCAAAATATTCACTTAAAGCCTCATTCACCGCGGCCTCTACTGCCCCTTTCACCTCGGTGTTGCCCAGCTTGGACTTGGTCTGCCCTTCAAATTGGGGGTTGGGGATTTTAACGCTGATCACCCCAGTCAATCCTTCCCGGACGTCATCCCCGGTGAGAGTCACATCCTTCAAGAGATTATTCGCCACGGCATAGTTGTTCACGGTACGGGTCAGGGCCGCCTTGAATCCTACCAGATGGGTCCCTCCCTCCCGGGTGTTTATAGTATTGGCAAATGAAAACAGATTCTCGGCATAGCCGTCATTGTACTGAATGGCTACCTCCAGCATCAGTCCGTTTTTTTCCTTGCTGATGTAGATTGGAGGATGGAGCGGGCTTTTGTTTTCGTTCAGATGCTCCACAAAGGAGATGATGCCGCCTTTGTAGCAGAACTCCTGCTTCTTGGTGGTCCGTTCATCCGAAAGGTTGATCTGGAGTCCCTTATTGAGAAAGGCCAGTTCTCTTAAACGCTGGGCCAGGGTGTCGTAACTGAACTCCAGGACTTCAAAGATCTCGGGATCAGGTTTAAATGTAATCTTGGTCCCGGTTTTGTTGGTCTTGCCGGTGGCCTTCAGCGGAGCCTTGGGATGGCCACGCTCATACTCCTGATAGAAGACCTCTCCCCCTTGTTTGATCTCCAGTTCAAGCCATTCCGACAGTGCATTGACCACCGAGACGCCCACCCCGTGGAGCCCGCCCGAAACCCTGTAGACCTCGTTGTCAAATTTGCCCCCTGAATGAAGCACCGTCATCACCACTTCGGCGGCCGAACGTTTCTGGCCCGCGTGCATACCCGTGGGTATCCCGCGGCCATTGTCGATCACCGTCACACTATTGTCCACATGGATGATGACCTCGATGCGATCACAGAAGCCAGCCATGGCTTCATCCACGCTGTTGTCCACCACCTCGTAGACCAGATGGTGCAGCCCCTCCGGCCCTGTGCTTCCAATGTACATGGCAGGGCGTTTGCGGACTGCTTCTAAACCCTCCAGGACTTTAATGTTCCCTGCATCATATTTGGCAACGACCTTTTGTTCCATACCTCTCCATTCCTATGTGGGGGCCCGTGCGCCAACACAAAGATAAAGGTGCTCCGATGCCCCCACGCCCCGCGCTCGCCCTGGCAGAGCCAGAGGCCTCGCTTGGCCATAATTTTGCTTCAGATGACTATACGCGCATGGGCATCACGACACAGAGATAATCCTTGTCTTGAGGCTCCCGGACCAGACAGGGACTCAAGGAATCCTTAAACTCAAACTGTGCATCTTCCCCCTTGATTACGCCTAGGACATCCAGCAGGTAACGGGCATTAAACCCTGCGCTTACCCCATCACCCTTGTAGAGGATGGCCAAGTCCTCTTTCGCCTCTCCCACCTCCGGGTTATTCGAGGAAAGGCAGATCTTTCCGGCTTCCACCTGAAACTTGACGGCATTGGTCTTCTCCCTGGACAACAATGAAACCCGTTTTAGTGCGCCTTCAAGCGTCCTCTTTCCCACCAGCACATGCTTTTCGTTATCCTTGGGGATCACTTGTTGATAGTTGGGGTAGGTACCCTCCATTAAACGAGAAAAAAGCAACAGGTTGCCCTGTCGGAAGAGGATCTGGTTCTTAGCAAATCCTGCTTCCGGGTCCTGGTCTTCCTCTTCTAAGAGTCTTCTGATCTCCACTAGGGTTTTCTTGGGGATAATAACACTCACGGGATCGCCTGGCCCGCTGGAGGCCTGAGACTCGAATTCTCGCTCTGCCAGGGCCAATCGGTGGCCATCTGTACCCACCAAGCGCAAGATATGCTTGCGATTACCCACCGTACGTAATTCGAACAGGACTCCGTTGAGAATATACCGAGCATCATTTTCACCCACTGCGAATAAGGTCTTCTGAATCAATTCCAACAGAGTCCCCCTCGGTATACGCTGCATAGACTGGTGAGGAATGGGAGGCTGGACTGGATATTCTTGCACAGGCACCCCCATGACCTTGAACTGGCTGGTTCCGGACTCTATGAAGACCCAGTGGTTTTCCAGCTCCTCCAGATGGACCTCTCCCTCAGGCAGCTCCCTGATAATCTCATAGAATTTCCGGCCCGCGATGGTAACGGCCCCCGTTTTAATCACCTTGGCGGGATAGGCGCTTTTTATCCCGATCTCCAGATCTGTGGCGAATAGGGTCAGGCTGTCTCCTTGGGCCTCAATCAGGACATGCCCAAGGATCGGCATTGTGTTTCTCCGCTCCACGACACCTTGTACTCTCTGGAGGGCTTTTAGCAGTTCTCCTCGCTGTATTTTGAGTTTCATGCCGATCCTCCATTTATCATGATCATCTCATTTTTATTTTTTTTATTAGATCCGTGATGATCTCCTTGGAGTGAGGATCCGATTCGATCACCTTCTGGATGTGGCGGCAGGCATGAATCACTGTGGAATGGTCCTTCCCCCCAAAGTGTTTTCCGATCTCAGGAAAGGACAGATCCGTCAACTCGCGACAAAGGTACATCGAGATCTGCCGGGGATAAACCAAGGTCTTGGTCCTTTTCTTGGCCTTGAGCTCCGAGATCTTGATGTGGAATCGGTCTGCCACCACTTTTTGTATCTCGTCCACCGAAATCATCTTCTGTTTTTCATCCAGAATATCCCCTAGAACTTTTTTTGCAAACTCTATGGTGATGGGCTCACCGGTCAGTGAAGAAAATGCACCCAGGCGGGTTAAGGAACCTTCCAGTTCTCGAATATTCGTCTTGATGTGGCTGGCGATAAAAAGGGCTACTTCGTCATCCAGGTGAATGCCCTCTACATCGGATTTTCTCTTGATAATGGCGGTGCGGGTCTCCACATCGGGTGGCTGGATGTCAGCAATAAGACCCATCTCAAAGCGGGACCGTAGACGCTCCTCCATTTCAGACATTTCCTTGGTGGATCGGTCACTGGAGATGACGATCTGCTTATTGGTTTCGTAGAGTGTGTTGAAGGTGTGGAAGAACTCTTCCTGGGTCCTCTCTTTACCCGCAATAAACTGGATATCATCAATCAGCAGGACATCGACGGTTCGATAACGATTCCGAAAGTCGGCCATTCTGTCATATCGGATAGAGTTGATCACCTCATTGGTAAACTGCTCCGAAGAGATATAGAAAATTTTTTTGCTTGGGTAATGATCCAAAATGTAATTACCAATGGCATTGAGCAGGTGAGTCTTACCCAACCCGACGCCGCCATAAATGAAGAGGGGGTTGTACACCTCCCCGGGGAGCTCTGCCACGCGACGGCTGGCTGCATGAGCAAACTGATTACTCCCACCGACCACAAAGGTGTCAAAGGTATACTTCGAGATAAGGTTAAGTGTACGACTCAGTTTTCTGCGATTTTGTATTTCCATCTCTGAGTCTATGATTGTCTCAGGAACTCTTTGCTCCTCCCGCACACCTTCTTTTTCTACAAACAGTATTTTGATTTCTCGATCGGGTATCTGCCGGGTGAGTTGTTCATAGATTAAGTCATAGTAGTGCTCTCTAAACCTCTCACCAAAAAATTTATTCGGCACAGTAATTGTAAACACTCCATTTTGATAAGCCCTTGCAGTGATGGGTCTAAACCAGGTATCAAAAACATGCTTCGTCACCTTGGTTTCTATGGAATTAAGGCTTTCCTGCCATATTTCTTTTATTTCCATTACTTTTCCTCAGAGTTACACACAACTTTATCAACACCTGTTAATATCTATTTTATTTTTAAAATCAAATATTTATGTGTTTTTCTGGCATTTTATTGGGTATTTAAATAGTTAATTACTCCATTCATTACTATAGAAACTGTTAAATGATAAAGGGAGACCCATCATATCAAATTTAAAAATATCCTTCAAGACAAAAGTCTGTGGGTAACTTCTTCCGAATTAACAGAACCCTCTACCTATTCATACACAAGTTCACATCACTATAACTATTCATTGATACTACTTATTTTCTACTTTACACAGGTTACACTATTCCTATTACTATCTACTACGACTAGTTTATATAATATATGATTGACATTAGAATTGTATTCTTGTTATGGTAGAATAATTAATATAAGGGATTTTGTATGATACATGAAACATCAAAAATATGGATGGACGGACATTTTGTCAACTGGAAAGATGCCAATATTCATGTACTGACCCATACTTTACACTATGGTCTAGGTATTTTCGAAGGTATTCGTTGCTATAAAACTAGTAATGGATCTGCTATCTTCAGGCTCAAAGACCATGTGGAAAGACTATTTGACTCGGCTCATATTGCTCAAATAAAGATTCCGTACGGTCAACAAGATATACAGAATGCAATTATTGAAACAGTTCGAGTGAATAAATTAAATGAGTGTTATATTCGTCCGCTAGTCTTTCTAGGGTACGGAGATATGGGATTATATCCAAAAGATAATCCCATACAAGTGATCATTGCATCATGGTCTTGGGGGAGTTATTTAGGAGATGAGGGTCTTACCAAGGGAATCCAGGCAAAAATTGCTTCTTTCCCACGCCATCATGTGAATATCAGTTTAACCAAAGCAAAGATTACTGGATATTATGTCAACTCTCAACTAGCGAAAAAGGAGGCCCAGAATGCTGGTTATGATGAGGCAATCTTATTGGATACAGAGGGTTATGTGGCAGAAGGATCTGGGGAAAATATATTTATTGTGAGAAGGGGAATAGTTAAAACAACACCGTTAACCTGTATATTAGAGGGAATTAACAGGGATACCGTCATTAAAATCTCCGGTAACAGTGGTATCATCGTTCAAGAGCAGCGCTTTACCAGAGATGAACTCTATATTGCCGAAGAGGCATTTTTTACAGGAACAGCTGCAGAAATCACCCCAATACGAAATGTCGATGGTCGTAACATAGCATCCGGAAAACCAGGTCCGATCACTAAGCGGCTTCAACAACTATTTTTTGATATTGTCAAAGGAAAGAATGATCAGTATAAAGAGTGGCTCACCTACATCTAACGGCTTTTCTTCACATCGACCCGATCACAATACACACTAATTTTACAACGGCTGCAGAAGGGAGAGATGGGTTTACATAGATTCTGGCCGTAGGGAACCAATAGGTCATTTAAGATATTCCAGTACTGCAAAGGAAGCTTATCTCTCAAAACCATCTCGGTTTCATCCGGTGTACGTGTCTTGACATATCCCCAACGATTACAGATCCGGTGCACATGAGTATCCACGCATATTCCAGGTTTACTAAAACCCAGCGTCATCACTAAATTTGCTGTCTTCCTTCCCACCCCCTTAAATGTTAACAGCGCATCAAGATCATCCGGGACCTTTCCCTTAAAGCGATTAATAAGCTCATGGCACAGGAACTTAATCGTTCTTGCTTTGGTGCGATAGAATCCTACCGGATAAATAGCCCGTTCGATCACACACACTGGTAATCGAGACATCTGTTCAAGACGATCTGCTAAGGAGAACAGCCTTTGACTGGCCTGTGCCGTTGTTTTATCCAGGGTGCGTAAGCTCAACAGGCAGGCAATCAAGATACGAAAAGGATCCTTAGAGTCGTTAGCGACAACCCCCACCACAGGGGTCGGCCACTGCTTGACTGCCTGCCTCAGGATGGAGATCGTCGGGTGGATGTTCTTCTGGTTCATGCCCTTCTGATTATATGGGATTTTTTTCTTGCCTTGGTAAACTTCTTTTGTGGTTTTGAGGGATGGGGATTCATCAGTTCGGTATAGAGGTCTATCCTTCTATCCTTGAGCAAGTCATTATGGCGATTCACAGCCTTCTTCCTCGCCTCCCGTGGGTCGATCTCCAGGATCTTTATTTCTTCCTTATCCTGAGAGGCACGGAATAACACCTCTCCGGAAGGACTAACCACCTGACTGGTACCAATAAAGGCTAGGCGTTCTTTCCCACCGCGCTCTTCAAAACCTACTCGATCTGCCGTGATGGCATAGACCCGATTTTCCAGGCACCTAGTGACCATGGCATTGGGACAATGGGGGAGCACAAGATTGGCAGGGTGACAGATGATATCCGCACCCTTGAGCGAAAGGACCCGCGCCACTTCCGGGAAGAACCAATCAAAGCAGATCATCATCCCGATCCGTGCGATCCCGATGTCCCAGACCTTAAGATAGGTATTTCCCGGCGAGAACCAGAGTTTTTCTTCATAAAAAAGGTGGGCCTTTCGATAAACATCGATGAAGCCCTCAGGCCCCACTAGAATGGCCGAGTTGTATAACCCTGCCCCCTTCCGTTCAGGAAGGCCGGCAACGATAAAAAGTCTTTTGGCCCTGGCCAGAGCAATTAATCTCCGGGTGGTGTAACCGCCAGGAACCTCTTCAGCCAGCCGTTCCACCTCTCTCCGGGAAGTGAACTGATACCCGCTTGTGAAAAGCTCCGGTAGGACCACCAGATCAGCATCCAGCTCGGACAAGCGTTCTACGACCCTGCTGACATTGGCCTTGATCTTCCCAAAGAGGGAACTAAATTGAAAAAATCCCGCTCTGATCATCTATCTTTAAGGTTATCACAACCAGCCATAAGAGACAATATTGTAATGGACCTCTGGACCCCTAACGACTCTAACCAGAATTGTAAACCATGACCGATTCTGATAGAATCATTTTACACAATCTAACCATATAAGGAATAATGGCAAATGAAAAGGCAACTCAGGCGGATCTTAATCTTATGCCTCGGCTCTTTTTTTATTTTGCTTGGGATCGTAGGCCTCTTCCTCCCATTTTTACAGGGGATCCTCTTTTTAATTGTGGGACTGGTGATTCTCTCAAAAGAGAGCAAGACGGCCCACCGAATCTTAGAACGTTGGAAGGAAAAACACCCTGAACTGTATTCCAGGGTCACCCAGTTTTCGAAAAGCCTGAAACGCCGCTTAGGCATGGCCAACCATGGGTAGTCTCTATCTTATCGATGGGTATTCCTATCTTTATCGTGCTTTTCACGCCATTCCCTATCTGTCCAACTCTAAGGGCCTACCCACCAACGCTGTTTACGGTTTTACCAATATGCTGTCCAAGCTGATCCGGGAAAAGCAGCCGGACTATATGGCAGTGGCCTTTGATTCGGAGAAGCCGACCCATCGTCATGAGACTTATGAGGCCTATAAGGCCAATCGTCCCCAGATGCCCGACCCTTTAGTGGTTCAGATTCCTTATGTCCGAAAGATTGTGGATGCCTTTAGAATCCCTACTCTCATCCAGGATGGAGTGGAAGCGGACGACCTGATCGGGACTGTGGCCAAGAAGGCCGAGGCCGAAGGAATGGATGTGGTGATCGTGTCCGGAGACAAGGATATGTTTCAGTTGGTTTCAGCCAGGATCCAGATCTACGACAGCATGCGGGAAAAGGTTTATGGAGAGAAAGAGGTTCAGGAAAAATTTGGGGTGGAACCCCGGCAGGTAGTGGAGGTGATGGCCTTAATGGGGGACGCGGTGGATAATATCCCCGGCGTTCCAGGTGTAGGGGAAAAGACCGCGGTGGAGCTGGTCCGCCAATTTGGGTCTATTGATAACCTTCTGAGCCATCAGGATGCGGTGAAGAAGCCTAAGCTCCGAGAGGCATTGAGGGAATTTTCTGAGCAACTGAAGATGAGCCGGGACCTGGTCAGACTTCATCTGGATGTTCCCTGGGACGGTGATCTCGATCGTCTTAAACAGGTTGGCCCGGACACCGAATCCCTCTTACAGCTTTTCACACAGCTGGGATTTTCAAGCCTCCTCAAGGGATTTTTGTTGCGCGCCGAAGAGAACCCATCGGTACAGGGCCAGAATATGACAAGGCCCCAGACAGAAACTTCAGGAGAAGCTAGAGAACCATTTACCCGTGAATTTATTCAGACGGCCCTGGATGTTGGCTCTGTGAGCATAATGGCAGTCCTGTCCAAGCCAAGCCATCCTTCAGCAGAGGTCACGATAGCGGGCATGGCCTTCTCCTGTGGGCCAGGGAAAACCATCTTCACAACGGTCAATGACGAATCGAAGGATTTAATCAGAGAAATCCTGGAGGACATAAGAATTAAGAAAGTGGGGCATGACCTAAAGCCCCTGTTTCGGGAACTCATCCCTCTGGGAATACAGATCAGGGGACTTGATTTCGATACGATGCTGGCCTCCTATCTTCTCTCATCTAGTCGGCGGGCGCATGACTTGATGGATCTTGGCGTGGAGTACTTGGGCCAACCTATCCCACATCCCAGCACAGTAGAAAACGCTTGCCAGGCGACAGAGGCGGTTTTAGAGATTAGCAGGGTCATGAAAAATAAGCTTGAAGAGCGTGGCCAGTCCCATTTGTATCAGGAAGTGGAACTCCCCTTGATCGAGGTGCTGGTCGATATAGAACACAATGGGTTTAGGATTGACACAGAACTTCTGGGCATGATGTCTAAGGAACTGGATTTACAACTCCAGAGGCTTGTTGATCGGATCTATCGCTTGGCTGATGGCCAGTTTAATCTTAATTCTCCTAAACAATTGTCCGAGATCCTTTTCGACCGGCTGGGACTAAAGCCCGTCAAGAAAACCAAGACAGGCTATTCTACAGATGAAGGGGTTCTGTCTCAACTGGCCCAGGTCCATGAGCTGCCGGCAGAGATTTTAAACTACCGACAATTGGCCAAGCTGAAGTCCACCTATGTAGATGCCCTACCCCAGATGGTCCATCCGCGGACAGGCCGTCTTCATACCACCTTCCACCAAACGATTACGGCCACAGGCCGTCTCTCCAGCAGTGACCCCAATCTCCAGAATATCCCCATCCGCGGGGAGTGGGGACGAAGAATCCGACAGGCCTTCGTGGCCGGCGAGGGGAACCATCTGCTGTCATCGGATTATAATCAGATTGAACTTCGTATCCTGGCGCATCTATCACAAGATGCACAACTGATCAAGGCCTTTCAGGAGGAAAAAGATGTTCATACCGAAACAGCATCCAAACTGTTCAAACTTCCTACTCATCTCATCTCGGCCGAGATGAGGCGGGCGGCAAAAACAGTGAACTTTGGAGTGATCTATGGGATGGGTCCCTATGCCTTGTCAGGAGAACTGGGGATATCCCAGGCGGAGGCCAAACAGTACATCGGAAACTATTTTGAATACTATGCAGGAATCAAGAGTTTTGTAGAGTCTACGATCCAGGAAGCTAAACGGCTGGGGTATGTCACCACCATTTTTAATCGCCGACGAGAGGTCCCTGAGATTGTCGCTCAGAATGCCACCACTCGCAATCTGGGTGAGCGTATTGCGGTCAACACCTTGATTCAGGGCAGCGCGGCGGATCTCATGAAGCTAGCCATGGTTAGGACATTTCGGGAACTCAAGCGGGCCGATTTCCAGTCCAAGCTGATCCTCCAGGTCCATGACGAACTGATCTTTGAGACGCCGGAGGGAGAAGAGGAGACCTTGAAGGCTGTGGTAAAGCAGCAGATGGAGGGGGCTGGATCACTGTCCGTTCCGATCAGTGTGGATCTGGGAGTGGGTCGGAACTGGGCAGAAATTCATTAACTGAGAGGCTGTGTCTCGATCAAGGACGTCAGAAGGATTTCCATCCTACGCCGCTCGTTTAGTGTCATCCCTTTCCCACTGAAGCGAGCGCGATAATAAGCATGAGTGATTTCCTTGACCTTATCCAGGTCCTGGGGGGGTAAGAGCAGACTCTTTAGAAACTCTGTAGGGGTAAGATCTTGCTTCTTTGCCATGCCTTTAGACTCCAGGATCTGCAGCATCAGGAGATAAAACTGGGTAGACTGTTTATCAGAGTGAGCCCGGGAGTTGAGCTTTAAGGTTCGGGACCGAGGCCTTTTGATAAAAAGCAAGAGCAGCACTGCACTGACAATCAAGGTCAGGAGTAAAACCCATATGGTGCTGGGGAGCCCTGAGATGGTTCTGGAGACCGCTTTGGCCGTGAACTGGATCGACTTCAGGACATTGGTCCATCCTTGCTGTAGTGAGTCCCAGAGGGAATCCGTCTGATCTTTGGCCTTGCTCAAAGCCATGACCTGGTCCAGGGAGCTATAGTTGATGATGTAGCGTTCCCATCGAATCCTCAAGCTGTCCAGATAATGGGATATTGAAGTGGTCCAACTCATGATTTTGGGAATGGAGGGGGGTGTGGGATCGAAAGTGATCCACCCTGATTTAGGAAAGTACACTTCCACCCAGGCATGGGCATCACCTTGTCGAACGATATAATACCCGCCATACTCATTCCATTCCCCATGAAGAAACCCGGTAACTAGGCGTGAAGGAATTCCCAGGCCTCGAAGCATGAGGACCATGGCCGTGGCAAAATGCTCACAGTAGCCGGTCTTCTGGCCAAATAGAAAATCATCGATGGGAGAGCGCCCGGAGGATGACTTTACATCCAGTGAATATTGGTAGCTTGTTCTTAAATGTGTCTCAACGGCCTTGACTTTTTCATATACGGTTAAGGTGTTTTTAGTGACTTCTCGGACTAGTTCCACGATTCTCTGATCATGGAGTGGACGCTGAAGGTATGTATCCCAGATCCAGTCCGGATAGGCAAGGGTCTCGGCTTTCAGTTCTAAAGTGGGTACCGTGGATAGCCTGGAGTCCACCCGGTACTGGATGCGGGATGTGGGAGTGAATGGTAGGTAGACCGAATCATGGGGATCTACGCTGACGGATACTATTTCTCCCCCCACCGCCTGGAGGGATGAAAACCCGAACAGCACCGGAGTTCCGAGAGGCTCCAAGAGTACCTCATGGTGGATGGAAACCCCACGCCTTGAAGCCTGTCCAAGGATAAACGTTCCCCCCGGATTAGGGTGGATTTCTTTCCTGAAGGTCTGACGGTTTGACCAATTAAGCCCATCATAGGAATCAAATGCCATCCCCCGTAAATACAGCGGCAGAATGGAGAGACCGGCATAATCAGGCAACACCACACGCATCACAACGGCGGACTCCAGCTTAATCGGGCCCATGGAACCAAAATCCACCCGCTCAGAAAAACCGGCAACTTTAATCGGATCTGGCTTCTTTTTAGAGAACAGGCCTGTGCTGACCCTGGGGACCACAAAAAAGACGGCCAGTGTAAAAAGAAAGGCACAAACGGACAAGAAGGTCGTCATGGCAAAGAAGGAAGGGGTGATCAAATGCTCCGTCTGGTTATGATCTAACGGCTGGGCCTGATACAGATGAATCAGCATTAAAGTCCAGACACCCGTGATTAGAAAGAGAAGAAAACAGAAACCGAAGAACAGACCACTGGAGTATTGGGTCGCGGCCAGGATTTGCAGGAAGGCCACCAGGACCAGTTGAAGGTGTGCCCGTGGCCCATCCAAGTGAAACAAACGGTACACCATCAGATAGAGGAGCAGGTGAACAGCGGCGTGGAGAGCCGAATCGGCTAGCCACAGAAGATCAGGAATAAAGGCCACCAATACAGAGACAGTAAGGGAATTCCACAATTTTATGTGGGGGCCCGTGCGGAAAAAAGGAGAAGCGTCCTCCGATCTGCTTGGCCTTAGGACAAGAAAACTTAAAAGAATGGCGAGGATGCTTAAGGAAGCCAGTATGGGATGCAATTCGCCTGTGAGAATCAGGGTGCCCACGGCCACCAGGATCAGTAGGCGACTGGAGATCTCTAAAGCGATGGGGGTATTGCTGGAATCAACCTCTCTGCTCATAAGGCTAGATCTCCCGTGCGGTCGGCCCTCCACTGTGATGGGGTAATCACCTTAGTGAAATAGGTCTCCCGTGACTTCCAGAAAGGATCTTCCCAAGGCAGGATCAGGATCAATTGATGTGACCGTGAAAGCCTCGCGGCGAGACGATCCGTGCTCTTGGGCAGGTTTTTGGATGAGAGTGTATCCATCAAGGCCAGGTGATGCAGAATTCTGTTGCGATGAGACATGCCCTGGCTGGGCGGGATTTCGTGGTCCAGGGTGGATAGCCCTACACCATATCCCTTTTGGGTAAAGGTGTGAACCAGAGAGGCGGCGAGGCTCACGGCCTCTTCAAACTGCTCTGCCAACTCAGGTGGTAGCGGTGGCCTGGCATCAGTAAAACCTATTCTCGCGCTGGCTTGACCCTTCGGGTTAGCGCTCGAATCCGCTAGCGTGGTTACACGGGCTCCCACAGGTAATTGATTGCTCAACCAGATCTGAACTTTACGCTCTTCCTCCTTCTCATGTTCTTGGATAAACAGTTTGGCTTGGCGCGCCGAAATCTTCCAATGGATATTTCTGGAATCATCGCCGTGCTGATAATCTCTCAGGTTGTATAAAGCAGGTCCCCGGCCTTTTTTAGGTATCTCCTGAGAGTCCCCTGCCAGCCGTGAGCCACTCTGGACCATCCAGAGACGGTGGAGCTTTGGATAGACCACCACTTCACTAGGCGAGGAAATAGACAGGGTCTTCTCGAAAAGACCGAAAGGGAATGCCGTGGACAGCTCATACCCCTTTGAGCAGAAAAGTCCCCTGTGTCCAAAGACCAGAGTGGTGGTGTGAAACAGTGTACTGCCTGCCAGTATCCTTGTAAAAAAGGCATCCTGCTTAGAGATCAAATCAGGATATTGAACTGTGACCTTGATGGTAAAGGAGGGAAACAGCCTCTTCTTGTTCCTAATCACCCAGCGGCACGCCGCAGAATCCTGGGCGAAGATGTGGAGGGGTAGCCTGTGCTCGATCTGAATCCCCTTGAGGCACCATTCCGACAGAGCGCCCGAGATCATGATTAAGGTGAGCATTAGAGCCATGAGGAGGTAGAGCAGGTTATTTCCAGTATTGATGGCGGTCACTCCGACCAGGAGGGTGAGAAAGAGGAAAAAAACACCCTCGGAAGTCAGCCGAATAGAGCGGTTTCGATACCTCAGAGTGGGAGATGGATGGATGAGGAATTTCATGGATTATTATAAAGGGACCGGGATTCCCTCCAGGAGCTCTGTGAGGATCTCCTCGGTATTATTCTGTTCACTGCCCAGGACCTCCAGTCGCGAATTAACCATAAGCCTGTGGGCAAAAACAGGAATGACGAGGCGTTTAATATCATCCGGTAGACAGTAGTCGCGGCCCTCCACAAGGGCCAGGGCCTGAGCGGCCCGGCACAAGAAGATTCCACCACGAGTGCTCACTCCCAAGTCCAAGAGTTCTGAAGTCCTCGTAGCCTTCACGACGGCTAGCAGATAGTCGGTAATACTCTCATCCACCTTGACCGTGATGACTTCTGCCTGAAGAGCTAAGACCTGCTGGGTGGACAGCACCGGCTCCAGCCCCTCGGCCAGGGACTCGATGCCTTGGCTGGCCAGGATCTTCCTTTCCTCCTCGATAGAAGGATAACCGAGGCGAATGCGCATCATGAAGCGATCCAACTGGGACTCCGGCAGGGGGTAGGTCCCCTGGTATTCCATCGGATTCTGGGTGGCAATCACCATGAAGGGTCGTGGCAAGAGATGAGTCTTATTGTCCACCGAAACCTGGGCATCATTCATGGCCTCTAGCAGGCTACTTTGGGTCTTGGGTGTGGTGCGATTGATCTCATCGGCCAGCAAAATATTGGCGAAGACCGGACCCGGGCGAAACTCAAAATCATGCCTCTGTGGATTATAAATGTTGATCCCCAGAATGTCCGAGGGCAGCAGATCACTCGTAAATTGGATCCTTTTAAAAGAGCAGCCCAGAGACTTGGCGAGGCTGTAGGCCAGGGTTGTTTTTCCCACACCCGGAACGTCCTCGATGAGGAGATGTCCTCTGGCAAGCAGTGTGGTGATGGCCATGAGGATAGCTTCCTCCTTGCCCTGGATGACCTTTTCGATGTTGGATTTAAGGTCGAGTATCAGTTTTTGGACATTCATGGTGGGATTGGAGATCCTTTTATAAAAGTGTAACAGAACCATAATGAAGCGTCAATTATAGGGGCTTGCGTCGCCCCCTCCACCGGCAAAGCCGGATGGAGCCTCCCCCTCACGCTCGCCTTGCTCGCTGGGTATCTACTTAGTGAAACTTCTGCTTATTCGCAGGTCACTGGCCCAGTCTGAAGGGTTATGCTACAATGAAATGCAAAGGGAGCAACTAAGTTGTTAAAATGACGGGCTGGTTTTAACCTGCCCCGACTGGATAAAAGCCACATGATTCTGGTGGGTCTTACGGGTGGGATTGCAAGTGGGAAAAGCCTGGTCGCCAAACTTCTTAAAGACCTTGGTGCCTATGTCATCGATGCCGATGAGATTGCCCATGAAGTGGTCCAGCCCGGGACCCCGACCTATCGGGAAATCCTCCAGCAATTTGGAGAGGAAATTCTCGGGAAAGACGGGACCATCGATCGGGCTAAGCTGGGACAGCAGGTGTTTAGCGATCCGATCAGGCGTGCTGTTCTGGAGGGCATTGTCCATCCCAAGGTCTTTGCGGTGGAGGAAACGCGCCGAAGGGAGATCGCCCAAAAAGACCCCCAGGCTGTAATCATCTTCGATGCACCGCTTCTTATAGAAACTCGCGCCCACGAGCTCATGGACAGGGTTATTGTGGTCTACGCTGATCGTAAGACACAACTCAAGCGATTGAAAGAGCGAGACCGCTTGGACCCTGAAGAGGCTAAGCTGCGAATCTCAGCCCAACTTCCACTTTCTGACAAGAAGCAGTATGCTGACTATATCATCGATGGAATGGCTTCACCCCAGGAGGTAGCTACGCAGACAGAGGCTATTTACAAGGATTTAAAAGCCCTCGCCAGGCAGGACGCGGCTACTAATGCTCAGTAATCAAGCGAGCCGCTGGGTGTGGGGTATGGGGACATGCTCAACAGCGCTGAGGTAGCACGGGCCACCACATAGGAATGTCAGGTTGACATTTTTTCAAGGCTTTTATAATCTATAATCAGTGGATCGAAGATTAGGAACAGATGTCAATGTTGCAGATCAAAAAGGTGGTCATTCCGGCTGCGGGTCTTGGAACTCGCTTCTTGCCAGCCACGAAGGCCTCTCCCAAGGAGATGCTTCCTCTGGTGGACAAGCCCTTGATCCAGTATGTGGTGGAGGAGGCAGTAACCTCTGGTATGCGGGAGGTTATTATTATTACAGGGCGCGGGAAAAGGGCCATCGAGGACCATTTTGATGTCTCTTTTGAACTGGAGGCAAACCTGCGGGCCAATGGCAAACGAAAGCTGCTTAAGGAGCTTCAGAGTATTGCCGCACTGGCGAATATCTGCTATGTCCGACAGCGACAGGCCCTGGGTCTGGGACATGCCGTCTATCAGGCCAAGCACCTGGTGGGAGAAGAGCCTTTTGCCATCCTCCTAGGTGATGACATCATTGATGCCAGACCGCCTGCCCTGGCCCAGATGATAAGAATTTACGAAGAATATCACGCTCCGGTGATCGCCGTCCAAGAAGTTGAACGGAAGGAAGTGAGTTACTACGGCATTATTAGAGGCCAGCCCGTGGCCCCTGGGCTGCAACGAGTATTGGACCTGGTGGAGAAACCAGCCCCTGCACGGGCCCCATCCCGTTATGCCGTGATCGGCCGCTACATTATGGTGCCTAAGCTCTTTGAGTTTCTCGAGCAGATCCGCCCTGGTCGAAACCAGGAGATACAGCTCACGGATGCCCTGAGGCTTCTGGCTCGGCATCAACCTCTTTATGCCTGTGAGATCAAGGGGCAGCGCTACGATGCAGGTGACAAGCTGGGCTTTCTTAAGGCCACCGTTGAATTCGGATTAAAGAATACTGAGCTGGGAGTGTCATTTCGGCGCTATCTCAAATCATTAGAACTTTAAAAAAGAAAAGGAGTTTAAAAGTGTCTGATTTGCCCAAAGAAGAGAGTCAGCCAATCTCTATTCCCGAAGCACTTCCCCTATTACCGGTACGGGATTTTGTGATCTTTCCCCACATGGTGCTTCCCCTCTTTGTAGGCCGGGAAATGTCCATCAAAGCCATCGAGGAGGCTCTAAACGGAAATAGGATGATCCTACTGGCAACCCAGAAGTCCCAGGATGTGGAGAATCCCCAGCCCAAAGATGTCTACACAGTGGGCACTGTGGGCATGATCATGCGGATGCTCAAGCTTCCAGATGGGCGGATTAAGATTTTAGTCCAAGGTGTAGCCAAGGCCCGTATCCTGGAGTATACCCAGGACACACCGTATTATATCGTCAGGATCGAGCAACTCCCGGAATCCCCGTCCACACAGGTTAACCTGGAGGTGGAGGCCCTGATCAGGATGGTGAAGGAGCATCTGGAACGGGTGATCAGCTTTGGCAAGCTCATGCTCCCGGACCTGCTGGTGGTCATCGAGAATTTGGAGGACCCGGGAAGATTAGCTGACATGATCGCCTCCAACCTGGGAATTAAGGTGGAGGCAGGGCAGGCTGTTCTGGAGACCCAAGATCCTGAGGCTCGTCTCAAGAAGGTCAATGACATTCTTGCTAAGGAGCTAGAGGTCCTTTCCATGCAACAAAAGATCCAGGCCGAAGCCAAAGGAGAGATAGACAAGACCCAGCGGGAATATTTCTTGCGGGAGCAGCTCAAGGCCATCCAAAAGGAGCTGGGCGAGACAGATGACCGCATGGAAGAGATCAATGAGTTCAGAAAGCGGATCAAAGAGGTCCACATGACGGAGAAGGTGGCCAAGGAGGCCGACAAGCAGCTCAATCGCCTGGAGAAGATGCATCCTGACAGCGCCGAGGCGGCTACGATCCGGACTTATCTGGAATGGATGGTGGAGCTCCCCTGGCGGAAAAAAACCAAGGATAACTTAGACATCAAGGCGGCAAAAAAAGTTCTGGATGAAGACCACTACGATCTAGAGAAGGTGAAGGAGCGCATCTTGGAATACTTGGCTGTCCGGAAAATGAAGGACAAGATGAAAGGACCCATCCTGTGTTTTGCCGGCCCCCCCGGAGTGGGGAAAACTTCCTTAGGAAGGTCCATCGCCCGGGCACTGGGCCGGGAGTTTGTCAGGATATCTCTGGGTGGGATCCGGGATGAGGCCGAGATCCGGGGACACCGCAGAACTTATGTCGGAGCCCTGCCGGGCCGCATTATCCAGGGGATCAAGCAAGCGGGTTCTAACAATCCGGTCTTTATGATGGATGAGGTGGATAAGATCGGCATGGACTTTAGGGGAGACCCTGCCGCGGCCCTGCTGGAGGTCTTAGACCCGGAGCAGAATAACAGTTTTTCTGATCACTACCTGGGAGTGCCTTTTGACCTCTCCAACGTCATGTTTATCACTACCGCCAACCTCATGGATCCCATCCCATCGGCCCTGCGGGACCGAATGGAAGTCATCGAGATCTCCGGTTATACCAACAATGAGAAGGAGGGAATCGCTAAGGACTTTATCATCCCCCGCCAGCTCAAAGAACATGGGATCACGGAGCGGCATATCCACCTCACCGATTCTGCCATCCATACGATCATCACCCAGTACACCCGAGAAGCGGGGGTCAGAAATCTGGAGCGGGAGATCGCTAATGTCCTAAGAAAAGTGGCCCGAAAGATAGCAGAGGGAAAAGAAAAAAGATACACCATAGTCCATCGCAACTTACATAAGTATCTGGGTGTTCCCAAATATCAGCCTGAGATGGAGCAGGAAAAGGATGAGGTGGGTGTGGCCACCGGTCTTGCCTGGACGGAAACGGGTGGTGATGTGATCTATGTGGAGGCCACCTTGATGAAGGGCAAAAGCAATATTACCCTGACAGGCCATCTGGGAGATGTGATGAAGGAATCGGCCCAGGCCGCCTTATCTTATATCCGCTCCCAGGAAAGAAAACTGAAAATTAAGCCGGATCTCTTTGCTCGGCATGATGTTCATATCCATGTGCCGGCGGGCGCTATTCCCAAAGACGGGCCCTCGGCGGGCATTACCATGGCCACGGCCCTGACCTCTGTGTTTACGAACTGCCCGGTGCGACGGGATGTGGCGATGACGGGAGAGATTACCCTGCGAGGCCGCGTCCTGCCGGTGGGAGGGCTCAAGGAAAAGATCCTGGCTGCTAAGCGGGCGGGGGTGAAGATTGTGATACTGCCCAAGAAAAACGAAAAGGATCTGGAAGAGGTCCCCAAGCATGTGCGCAAGGATCTTCAGTTTGTGTTTGTAGAGACGATGGATGAGGTTCTGACCGTGGCCCTCAAGCGTCAGGATAAGACCAGCAGCAAGACCCATGAGAAGAAACCCAGTCTAAAGCCCAAACCCAAGCGGTCGGCCCAGTGGGCTCCCGCCTTGACCGTGACCAAAGCGCAGCAATGAGTCATGAGCGTGCTTGCTACTCACTACTCAATGCTAATCTATGAAACTATCTCAAGTCGGGGAGCAAAAGGTCATCGAATATATCCGCAGGCGCTTTGCTCAAGGTACTCAACACCTCACCGGTATTGGCGATGATACCGCGGTTTTAAACTCCTCAGCGTTCAGTTCAGGTTCAAAAGATCTCCTATTAACGACGGATGTTTTGGTGGAGGGCGTGGATTTTGATCTGCGTTACTGTCCATTCCATCAGGTGGGATTTAAGGCCATGGCCGCTAATCTGAGCGATATTGCGGCCATGGGCGGTATACCCAGATACTATTTGGTGACCCTAGGACTGACAGGAAACATTTCCTTGAATCAGGTGGATGAACTTTATCAAGGAATAACCGATTCGGCTTACGATTATAAGGTGAGGCTGATCGGTGGAGACATCTCATCCACCCCGGCAGGGATGTTTGTAGGGATCATGATCCTGGGAGAAGTGGAAAAGGGCAAAGCCGTAGTCCGTTCCGGGGCTCGTGAGGGCGACTTTATCTTTGTGACCGGGACTCTGGGGGATGCGGCGGCTGGGTTGGAGCTGGTCATGGACGCCTATAGGGAATCTTCCAAAAAATCGTCCATTCTCCAGCGACCCTCCATACGGCCCCTTGTTCAAAAACAGTGCTACCCCATTCCACGGATCGATGAAGGCAGGTTATTTTCAACCCAACGGATGGCCAGCGCAATGATCGACCTCTCGGACGGCCTGGCCTCGGATCTGAGACATATCTGTGAAGAAAGCCGTGTGGGTGCGGTGGTGGAAGCAGAATCTCTTCCGCTGTCAGACGCCTTGTTAGAGTATACCAGTAAGGTACGAAGAGACCCCTTCGTATACGCCCTCACAGGAGGCGAGGATTTTGAGCTGCTTTTCACTGTTCCAAAGGGGAAAGTCCCCCACCTTATGCGGCTGGCACGACGAAAACGGCTCAATCTCACCAGGATTGGCAAGATTCTACCCAGGGCCTCTGGGATTAAACTAAAAAATGTCCGGGGCAAACAGGTCCCATTTCCTGCTCGTGGTTATGAGCACTTTAAACAGTAGTCAGTCGCCAGCGACCAGTGACCTGTGGTGCACACCGGTATCTGGTAACAGGCATCTGGCCACTCGTTTTCCTTGACAGACACTCAGTTTTTGATTCCTTAAGTTTATGTGACGATCCTCTTGTTTACATTTCATTTACCTTTGTGATAACATGGGGAGGTCGTGATAGATCAGGCCTCAAGATACCGGTTTATCCTTGCCTTTTTCCTGGCCTTCCTCTTATTGTTATTGGGCGCCTGCGCCGCTCCTGAGATTCAAAGAAGGACGGACCTTTTTTGGCCCTTGCCCCCCGACCCTCCTAAAATCAGTTATGTTATGAGCCTCACAGAACCCAAGGACCTGGGCAAGCGGAAAGGATTTTTTCGCCGGGCCATGGAGTTTATTGTAGGAAAAGAGGAGCCGCCCCAGCTGATCCAACCTCATGCTGTTTATTCAGATGGAAAGGGCAAGGTTTACATTAGCGATACCGGGCTTCAGGTCGTGCACGTCTTTGATTTCGCTAAAAAGAGTTACAGGCAGGTGTTCAGGCTTCCTTCTAGCCGCCTGCTTTCACCTGTCGGTGTGGCGGTGGATCGGCAGGACGAGCTGTATGTTTCGGATTCCCAAATCAACCGGATCTTTGTGTTTGACACCAAAGGGAAGTTCCTCAGAGTGATTGGCCAGCCAACCGACTTTGTCCGTGTGGGCGGAATCGCCTTCTCTTCCCTCAATAATTTTTTGTATGTGGTGGATTCCGGTGGGCATAAGGTACTGGCCTTTGACTTGAAAGGCCAAAAAAAAATGGAGTTTGGGCAAAGGGGCAGTGGAGAGGGACAATTTAATTTTCCCACCCATGTTGCGGTGGGCCGAAATGGGCAGCTGTATGTGTCGGACTCTCTGAACTTTAGGATCCAGGTCTTTCATCCAGATGGGCAGTTTGTCACCAAGTTCGGTGGCGTGGGTAATGTCGTGGGGACTTTTTCCAAGCCCAAAGGGATCACGGTGGACCGAGAAGGCCATATCTATGTGGTGGACGGACTATATGATACTGTACAGGTATTTAACCTGCAGGGGGAGTTCCTAATGAATTTTGGGAGCTCTGGGAATGAAGAAGGGCGTTTCTGGCTTCCGGCTGGAATCTTTGCGGATGCGAAAGACCAGATTTATGTTGCAGACACTTACAATCATCGGGTTCAGGTATTTGAATATCTGGGCCAGGCATCTGGCTCTGCCAGTGACGAGCCGGGGCGTGGGGGCATCGGAGGAGCTACTGCACCAGACGGGCCCCCACAGATCAACAGGAAAGAGGAGAAAAGATGAGGCGGGCGGCAGTTGGCATTTTTTATGTCCTTATTTTGATGGGGGGTTTGTTTTGGCCGACCGATCCGGCCGTATCCCAGGCCCCTCCACCGCCTTCTTCCGTTCAGATCTTGGAGGATGTGACTCGAACGAAGCACAATCTGTCTGCGATCCCACCTGACCAAATCCTGTCCACAGCCACACAACCCAGGCCGGGCACCAGCCGGGATGTCTTCTCTCCCGAAACCACCGAGATCTGTGTTTTCTGCCACACCCCTCACGGGGCAAATCCGGATGCGGGGAGCCAGTTGCGTGCACCCATCTGGAACCGCAGTCTCTCCCTGGCCAGCTATCAGCTCTATGATCAGGTGTGGAGTCGCTCGTTTGAAGGAAGGCTTCATTCCGGTGCACCGACTGGATATTCGAGGTTGTGTCTTTCATGCCATGATGGGACCATCGCCCTGGGAGCGGTTCGAAACGCTCCTGCCTCGGGTGGGTTTATTCAGAACCCCTCCCAGAATACGCCTCAACTCCAAATGCAGTATGCCACTGGAGTGACCCCTCCATTTCCATCTGGAAGTATCCCAGAGGGGAGTGGTTCGGCCACGGGGAATACCCGCCGGTTGGGCACCGATCTTCGAAATGATCATCCCATCTCTTTCGTTTATGATAATGCCCTGGCCAGCGTAGACAAGGAGTTGACCTTTCCGGGCAGTCCACCTTCCAGGCCGTCATCAGAGGCAGTATACCCGTCGGGGATTGGGCCCATGCGCAGGTTTGACGGTGAGACCCTCGGGGTGTACAACTCGATTCAGTGCACCTCCTGCCACAATCCTCATCAAGTGAACTATCCCAAGTTCTTGAGAGCCAACTGGCTCCAGAATGCCTCGGAGCATCCCGGAGAGCAGATCATCTGTCTATTTTGTCATGATAAGCCAGGATGGATTGAGAGCACCCATGCCGTGGCCACAGCCATTCGAGGCAAATACCCGATCGTGAATAATAACGCGGATGATCCAAGCAGCGGTTATGACTTTGATGGAAGCCATAGCGTGGGCCAGTATGCCTGCCGCAGTTGTCATGATCCCCATACCGCCCAGGGGGCCAAGCGGCTTCACAGAGAAGGCGTGGACACGCCGGGGGGACTGGATGCGATCGAGAACACCTGTTATCTCTGCCATGCGCCAAATACCCAATCCATCTCTCTCTTGTTTGCCCCGGCTGGGGATCCCACCACGAGCGGGACACACCGATTTTGTGACCAGGCTCAAACAGGATGTGATTCTGTGAGCGCGGGGCGTGTCGCGCCTGACATCTATACCCAATTTGCAAAGGACAAGTCCCTGGGAGGAAGCGGAAGTGCTATGAATTTAAGGTTGGCCCAAGGTCATGAGCCGGTCTTCACCAGTTATCCTAGGGAGGGTGTTGAGCTCAACAGTTCTTTCCCGCCACCCTTTAACAAATTTGCCCCGGGCAGCGGCTCAGGAGGCTCTCCGCCTTCTTTAGACAACTCTCCAGACCCAAGACATGTGGAGTGTGTGGACTGCCACAATCCCCACCAGGTGGTGTCTACGAACCGGCTGAAGGGCATGCGGGGGATGACCTATAATAGTCTAGTGGTGGGCCATGACAGCCAGGAGACTGGATGCCAACCCGGTCCGTGCAACAGAGAACCGTATGTCTATGAGGTCTGCTTCCGCTGCCATGGGAACAGTGTCCCCAACATTTTTCAAGGAGATCTTGTAGAGGATACCGATCCATTTTTCTATCGGTCCAACCCATTGATGCCAGCCTCAAATCCTAGTCTGAGCATGAAGGGATTTAGCAACAAGCGGCTGGAGTTTGCCACTTATGGGAACGCCACATCCGAGATCTCGGCTACGGTTGATCCCCTACGGGGAAGCTATGTAGAAGGACAGTCTTGGGGTACACCAGATACTAATACCGGGATACGCCGGGTTGGCCCAGGAGTACACAAGGCGTTCCATCCTGTAGTGGCACCGGGAAGAAACCGCACAGATGCCCTAAATAAACAGCTTCAGGTGGGAACCAACCAACGATTGACGGTCAACTCCACAATTCAGTGTACTGATTGCCATAATAGTGACCGCTATGATGCTTATAATGATGGTGCGACTTCTGTACCCAATACAACATTCCAGGGCCCCCTCACCGAGTCGAATCTGCGTGCGACCGATGCACAGAATCCAGGCACATTGCAGGTCTATAATACACGAACCCAAGAAGTTGCAGGCGATTCGAATCAGACCGGACCGATTGGCCCCCATGGCTCAAAGCATATCCGAATCCTCAGGGCCAATTACAATACCGATATTGCGAATACTTCCAGAAGATATTCACAGGATGGATTTAGCGCAAGCCACTTCAACAACTTTCTTCTCTGTTTTCAGTGCCATGCCCGAGAGGCCTTTGACCCTGATATCGCGGGGATAAATGCGAATGATCCTACCTGGACCAACTTCTTTGGCGTTCCATCCAGCCCGACAGATCGGGGGGAATTCGCGAGCTGGGAATCGAACCTCCATATGTACCATCTCCAGAGGACAGGGGCCTATTGTCATGAGTGTCATTATAATATCCACAGCAATGCCCAGGCGCAGAATACCATCTATGGCGATGGGACTGGCTGCATAGGCGGGACACCCAACTGCCCTGCCGGCTTACCTCCAGACAATGAGGACGGGAACCCAGATGGGGTGAGTGATACTCATTTGATTAATTTTGCTCCTGGAGGGCCCACGAACTATTCTGGGGAAAAGCGGTGTAATGATGGCCCAGAAACCAATTATATTTCCAGGCTACCGATATTCTCTGGTGACAATATCCCAGATGCTGCCTGTTCAGGATCTCCTGGCTTTGATCCTAATCCTCAATCGAGTAGCGCTCGCTCTAATATCTTTGCGGGTGTAGAAGGTGTCACAGCCGAAAGACCGGTTTGGTACTATGATGCCAGCTTCAACCCAGCCAGATTTCGGTGTAATCTCCGCTGCCATGGTGTGGTAATGTCCACCTGTTTTTATATGCCAGCTACTGCTATACCAATGAATCAGGGCGTACCGGAAGTATTCCAAGCTAATTCCACCTGGTGTGCTGGTGGACGGGCCCAACAGCCGCCGATCAACTTTGGGGCAATACCCCCGGAGATCCAAGAGCTGGTCGCTAAGCTGGGAAAAGGACACCCAGATTACCAAGGGCAAGGGCTTCCAGAAAAATTGGAGACCTATATGGCCAACCTTGAGAAGAGACTGAAGGGTGCGGCCTCTAAGGGTCATCATCATGACGAGTAAGGGCTTAAAACAGCTCACTGGCTATTGGCGATTGGCCATGGTCTTTTTGGGACTTACAGGTGTTGGAATGATGATCCTCTGGCTGGGAACTGACCTGTGGGGTAAAAATGTGACTACTGAAGTACAAGCCGAAGCCCCAGAGGGCATGGTGTATATCCCAGGGGGTGAATTCTTGATGGGTAGTACAGGCCGAGAAGCCAAAGTGGGGTTTCAGATCGGGGTGGACGAAACCCCACAGCATCAGATTTCTGTGAAGCCCTTTTATATCGATACCTACGAGGTGACCAATGCTCAGTACCAGAAATTTATTGAAGTGACAGGACGACCCACCCCTGTAGATCATCTTGATCCTATGTTCTATTCCTGGGTGGGTGGTCGACCTCCTGTCGGTCAGGAAAATCACCCTGTGGTCTATGTAAGCTGGTATGATGCGGATGCCTACTGCCGGTGGACCGGTAAGCGTCTTCCCACCGAGGCAGAATGGGAAAAAGCGGCGCGCGGTACAGATGGAAGAGCCTGGCCCTGGGGCAGCACCTTTGATGGTACAAAGTGCAACGTGTATGAATCTTCTCCCCTTTGGACCACACCTGTGGGCAGCTACCCGGAGGGGGTTAGCCCTTATGGGGCCTATGATATGTGCGGCAATGTGGCGGAATGGACTGATTCATGGTATCAGCCCTATCCAGGGAACAAGCTGCAACGGGCCTCATTTGGTGAGCATTTCAAGGTGGCTAGAGGCGGGGCCTGGGTGTTACCCAATGAACCCTGGTCCAGGGCCACAAATCGCAACCTGGCCCAGCCACAGGATTATCACCACCGCTCCCTAGGCTTTCGCTGTGCCAAAGATTTAGAGCACATTGCAAGCCGTTAGTCATAAAGCATACATACAAATGGTAAAACGAACAAATAGATATAAAAGTTTCTCTCGGCGCATGACTTATGGCGTATTGCTTTTATTTCTTTTTGGCTGCGCGGTTCATCAGTATAGTATTGCTCATGCATCACCTCCCCAAGTGCCATTCAATGGCATGGTCTACATCCCTGCAGGTCCCTTTTTGATGGGGAGTATCCAACAGGCGGGCCTTGCGATGCTGGAGGCAGGTGTAGATGAATTTCCGCAGCAGAAAGTGGTTCTTGAGGCCTTTTGGATAGACCAATATGAAGTGACGGTAGAGCAATACAAACAGTTTGTTGAGGCCACAGGCCATCGAGCACCTCCCATCTGGGCGGATCCAGCCTACCCGTCGCTGTTGCCTTCTCATCCCGTGATCGATGTGTCTTGGGACGATGCTATGGCCTACTGTAAATGGGCCGGCAAGCGACTGCCTAGCGAGGCAGAGTGGGAAAAAGCGGCTCGGGGTACAGACGGGCGCATCTGGCCTTGGGGAAACACATTCGATCCTGCAAAGGCCAATACGATGGATTCCGGAAAAGGATGGATCCTGCCTGTGGGGAGCCTTGAAGGAGACATCAGTCCTTACGGGGTCCATGATCTGGCCGGCAATGCCATGGAGTGGACTGCTTCTTGGTACAAGGCCTATCCAGGCAGCAGCTTACAGCGGGTGGCCTTTGGGGAAAAATACAGAGTGATGAAAGGAGGGGCCTGGAACAATCCGGCCCTACCTTTTTCTCGTGCGGCCAATCGCCATGCCGTGGCACCCAAGTGGGACCACCCTAACCAGGGATTCAGATGCGCCAAAGCCGCCAAATGAGTCATTTTAAAGAGAGATTGGCATGAAAAGTTTGCTCAAGCGAAGCGTGCTCATTGCTCAAGCGGCAGTGTGCTCATTACTCATAGGGTGTGCCTTCTCACCACTCACCACCCACCACCCATCACCACCGGGTATGGTCTACATTCCGGCGGGAAATTTTCTCATGGGCAGCACCGAGAGAGACGGAGTGGTCGGCATGGAAGTGGGGTTGGATGAGATGCCCCAGCACCCGGTCTATGTGAAAGGCTTCTACATCGATCTTTATGAGGTGACCAATGACCAGTATTATGAATATGTGAAGGTTACAGGGGGCTACACGCCGGCTACGTGGGACTATAAACAGCATCCATCCGGAAAGGTGTGGCCAGCTAAAACACCCCCTCCAGGCGAAGAAAACCATCCTGTCACCGATATCGACTGGTATGATGCCGAGGCCTATTGTAAATGGGCCGGCAAGCGGCTGCCTACAGAGGCGGAGTGGGAGAAAGCCGCCCGTGGTACGGATGGGTGGATCTGGCCCTGGGGCAACACCTTTGATTCTGCAAAGGTCAACACCCTGGAGTCGGGCAAAAACTGGAGCATGCCCGTTGGGAGTTATCCTCAAGGAGTCAGCCCTTATGAAGTTTATGACATGATCGGGAATGTCTGGGAATGGACCGCCTCCTGGTACAAGGCCTATCCGGGCAGTAGTCTCAAAAGAGCTGCTTTTGGAGAGAAGTATCGTGTCGTGCGTGGAGGATCCTTTCTCACGCCGGTTCAGCCCTTTGCCCGTGTAACCCACCGATATGCCCCCGATCTCCTTCCAATGGAGCTTCGCGATTCCAACTGGCACACCGGTTTTGACGTGGGCTTTCGTTGCGCCAAAGCACCCTAATGCAGAGAAGATCCTACCCTTCTTTTTAAATTATTAATCGCTGTTGATCCTGAGCACCCAGATGTCTTGGTTGCCTGACCGATCTGAGGTGAAGGCGATCTTTTTTCCATCCGGGCTCCAGTCGGGTAGGGTATCTGTCGCAGGTGAGGTGGTTAATTGTCTGAGCCCAGTCCCATCGGGATGGACAACCCAAAGATCCCAATTTCCTGCTCGGTTTGATGCAAAGGCGATCTTTTTTCCATCTGGGCTCCAGTCGGGGTGCTCTTTATTAGCCTTATCCTGGGTAACAGGCCTGGCCTCATTTCCGTCACGGTTCATGATCCAAAGTTCAGGCTGGCCTGACCTGTCTGAGACGAATGCTATTTTTTGTCCATCCGGGCTCCAAGCCAGTCGCGTGGAAAGGATCCTATCGCTTCCAATCTCATGGGACTGTCTGCTTTCCATATCCATGAGCATGATTCGCCATGCCGGAACAGCCGCCATGTCCAGCATCAGAAAGGAGAGTCCTTTCCCATCTGGACTCCAAGCAGGAAACAGATCCTTTAAGTTTGGGGTCTGACTCAAGGGTCTTTGCAGGCTGCCGTCACTTTTCATGGTCCATAGGTCTGTCCAGAACCGCATGCCAGACTCCCTGTCCGTGGCGTAGGTGATCATTGAACCGTCTGGACTCCAGGAAGGCGAGGTGGCTTGATGATCTGAGGTGAGAGCTTGAGGGTGAGAGCCATCCGTATGGATCAGCCAGATATTCCAGTTGCCCGAGCGATCCGAGATGATGGCAATCTTTTGTCCGTCTGGGCTCCAATCCGCATAAAAGTCTTGTGAGGGCTCGTGTGTGAGTTGGTGTAAAGGTGCCTTCTCAGGCAAGGAAAAAGGGAGTCCTCCCGCGCAACCTGCGAAAATACTGATCAGTCCCAGGAGTACCAGGGTCGATCGAGACCATGAAAACATTAGGATTGGGGGTTGAGGAGTAAAACGGTGATTTGACCTTTACCGGTCTTGTTCACGGTGGTAAAGGCGATCTTATCTTCATCCGGACTCCAGGAGAGGGCGAAGTAGCCTATAGCTTGATAAAGCTCGGTGCTAAGATTAAATCGGGGTTGCCACTTACCAGAGATCTTGTGGGTGAGAGGAATCTGATGGCTGCCATCCCGGTCCATGAGCCATATGTCCAGTGTACCTCCCCGCTCTGATAGAAATGCAATTTTGTTCCCGTCAGGACTCCAAACCGGCATGGTATCTCGTTTGGGATCATCGGTATACCGATGATAGGGTCCGTGACCCTCGCTATCGATGACCCAGATATCTCCATTGCCCGTACGGGTAGAAACAAAGACAATGCGTGAGCCATCTGCACTAAAAGATGGCCCCCAGTCCCCATTTCCACCCGTGGTAACCTTCCTTTGGTTTTGACCATCTGCGTCCATGACATAAATACTGTATTCCAAATCGCGGTAGGACACAAAAGCAATCTTCCTGCCGTCTCGACTCCACGAGGGCGACAGATCCGCCATGCGGTGGGTAGTCAGCTGCCGGGGACGGCTTCCGTCCGTCTCCATGACCCAGATGTCCCAACTGCCAGATCTGTTGGAGGCAAAGGCAATCTGCTTTCCGTCCGGGCTCCATGCAGGGAAGCGATCCTCCAAGGCCTCCAGCGTCAAAGGCTTTAGGTCCGTTCCATCTGCCTTCATCGACCAAATGTCCCAGTTTCCGGAACGATCAGATACGAAAGCGATCTTTCTTCCATCTGGGCTCCAGACGGGGTTGAGATTATCAAAATTATCGTGGGTGAGTTGAATGACCTTCTTGCCCGCAAAATCAAATTCAAAAAAACTGGAGTGATACCCGTTACGACACCCTGTTCCGGAAATGAAGACGCTGATCAGGATGATGACGCATAGTGATAGGTTGTGAGTAGTGAATGGTCTCATAACGGCAGTTTAGTAATCCAGAGATCGGCTGTACCGGCCCTCAGTGATGTGAATACGATTTTCTGTCCGTCCGGGCTCCAGGAGGGTCGAAAGTCACTGGCAGGATCCTGAGTTAATGGCATGGGATTGCTGCCATCTGCATCCATGACCCAGATATCATAATTACCACTGCGATCCGAGGCAAAGGCAATGCGTCTTCCATCGGGGCTCCAAGTTGGATGCCAATTGTTAGAAAGATCACGGGTGAGTTGGACAGGATGGGTTCCATCGCTGTTCATTACCCATAGGGAGATGGCACCGCCCCGCACCGACTCAAAGGCGATCTTTTTCCCATCCGGGCTCCAAGAGAGTCCGCAGGTGAAGATCTCATATGGCTTAGAAACGGTCAAAACCTTTGTGGGCTGAGACGGCATCGCCTCCAAGACCGTTGAATGGAAGTGACCTGTAGTAAAGAACAGGTCCCGCTCTTCTGGATTAAATCCATCGGCCAATTTTCGTGCATTTTTCCCTTCTCGATCCATAATCCACAGCTCCCGGTTACCCGATAGATCACTCTTCAGGGGGACCGATTCGTAAAGGATTCGGCTTCCATCGGGGCTCCAGGTTGGGGTGAAGTTTCCTTCTCTGGAAAGAGTCAGTTTGCGTGGATTCTGGCCATCGAGGTCCATAACCCAGATATCAGCGTGAAAGTCACGATCAGACTCAAAGGCGATGTGCTTACTGTCTGGACTCCAGGCCGGAAGACCATCATATGTGGGATTGGGAGTCAGGCGGATCGGCTGCCCTCCACTTGCCTTGAGGAGGAAAACATCGAAGTTTCCCCGGGAGTCTTTACTGGTATAAGCGATGTATTGGCCATCCGGACTCCAGGAAGGGGCATATTCCTCGCTTGGGTCCAAGGTTAATCTTTCTACCTGTTCTCTCGAGGAGAGCTGGTTATTTAGACTGACCGGAGTGGTGGAGCAACCCTGGCTACCCATGAGAATGACGTTGATTCCGCCAAACCCTATCCAGACGAGCCGCCTCCAGGAAAAAATAAGTTCCATAGCCTTATAATTTTATCAAAAATAGCTTATAAGTCAATACAAAAAGCTATGCTTTACCTGAATATTCACATCATTTTAACAGGATATGATCAATGAGGCGGATCTGGCCAATCCAGACTGCCAGGGCGATGAGAGTCTTGCCCTCAACTTTCTGAACTTCCTGGAGGGTTTTGGGATGACAGATCGAGATGTATTCGATTCTGGCAGTTCTGTCTTTTTTGATCAAGGTCTCCATCCGGGCTTTAATTTTAAAAGGATCCCTTTCACCTCCTAAAATCATCTCTCTTCCCATGATCAGTGCCTGATATAGCACCCTGGCCGCCTGGCGTTCCTGGGTTGAAAGGTAGGCGTTTCTTGAGCTCATGGCCAGCCCATTCTGCTCCCGGACTGTTGGCAGGGTCACAATCTTTACATCAAAATGTAGGTCCTTCGCCATTTGCTGGATAACCACGGCCTGCTGATAGTCTTTCTGGCCAAAGAAGGCGAAATGAGGTTTGACGATGTTAAAAAGAAGTGTGACCACTGTGGTCACTCCCCGGAAATGGCCCGGCCGGAAAGGCCCACAAAGGACCTGAGTCAGTCGTTCGGTGGTGACAAAAGTGGCGTGATCTTTTGCATACATCTGAGTAACAGAGGGCATCAACAGGATGTCCACTCCAGCCTTTCTGCACTTTTCCTGGTCTCCACGCGCATCCCGCGGGTACTGGTGAAAATCCTCAGTGGGTCCAAACTGAGTGGGATTTACAAAGATGCTTACCACCACGATGTCGGCCCTCTTTCGGGCGTTCCGTATCAATGATAGATGTCCTTCATGAAGAGCTCCCATGGTGGGCACAAGTCCAATCACTCTGCCTGCCTTCCGGAGGCGTTCGGCAAGACGCTGCATTGGGTGAATCGTTCGAATAATCTTCATGGACTATTTATATCCGTACTCCCTTACTTGCGTGGAATGTAGTACTGGGTTCCCTTCTTCATGTGGGTCATCTCTTCCAACAGGTCCTCTAAATCTGCCCGGCTCTTCACAAAATCGATCTCGGAAGTCTGAACCACCATCAAAGGACTTTCATTATAGTAAAAGAAGAAATCATTATAGGCCTGGTTCAAGGCCGCCAGATAGTCCCATGCCATGTCATTTTCATAGTCCCGACCTCGTTGCTTGATTCGCCGCATGAGGACATCGGTTTCAGCTTGTAGATAGATCACAAGATCCGGCTTCGGGATTCGTGGATTCAGCAGAGAGTAGATCTGATCGTACAGGGTCAACTCGTCCGGCTCCAGGTTGAGAGTGGCAAAGATGCGGTCCTTTGGCATGAAGTAGTCACTGAGTGTGACGGCCGAGAAGAGATCTTGCTGTGTCAGGGACTCAAGCTGCCTGTATCGGGATAGAAGAAAAAAGATCTGGGTCTGAAAAGAAAACTGTCTGCGGTCCTGATAAAACCGGGTCAGAAACGGATTATCCTCAACTTTTTCCAAGAAGAGTCGGGCATTCAGTTCTTTGGCCAAGAGTTGTGCCAGGCTGGTTTTGCCCACTCCAATTGCGCCCTCAATCACAATATACTTCGCGTTCACCAAACCGTTTCACCTCATGAGAGTCTTTCAATTGATCCCGCAGTTGAGCGATGGTCTTTTTAAGCACGGGATGCCAAGCGTTTGGAGCAATCTCGGTCAGGGGGATGAGCACGAAACCTCTTTCATGCATTCGTGGGTGTGGGACTTGGAGGATGGGCGTGTGAAGGATCTGTTCTCCATATAAAAGGATGTCCAGGTCCAGGGTCCGAGGCGAGATCGTCGATCCAGTAGAGGGACGAGAACGGACTCGGCCCAACCTGGCCTCGATCTGCTGGCAGGCTTCCAGTAGTTCCTCTGGTCTCAAGGTGGTGGAAAGCTCCACCCCACCATTCAGAAACCAAGGACCCTGGTCTTTTCTATACAGGGGCCCGTGCGGATGAGGCGAAGAAAGATCCTCCGATGCCCCCAGACCTTTCGAATATGGGGGCCTGCTCGCTCCGCTCTCAATGCCCCCATGCCCCAGCCCGTCACCAGCAGAGCTGGATGCCTGGCTCGACGCTCGGGCTGGCCAAGCCAGACCCTCGCTGCACACGGGTTCTGTCTCGTAGAGGGAAGAGGCCGTCATAATTTCCGTGTTGGGAAGAGAGGCTAACGACTTAATGGCTAATCTGCAGTTGGCTATGCGATCCCCGAGGTTCGAGCCTAGCCCAATATAGCAGATGACCTGGCCTCTGGCTTTTCCGGGGGCTGACTTCAAAGTACCTGCCCCATTCTTTGAAGGGCCTCGGCCAGTCTCTCATTTTTAACCGTGAGGGTCATCCGAATATATCCCTCACCAGAATCTCCGAAGCCATTGCCCGGAGTGGTCACGATGCCGGCCTTGGAGAGCAATAAGGCCGTGAACTTTGCCGAATTGTAGCCACGTGGTACTGATATCCATACATAGAATGCGGCTTTGGGAAGATCCACTTCAAGTCCTAATCGCTTGAGCCCCGGCACAAGCAGATCTCGCCGCTCTTGATAGGTATTGCGAATCCCTTCAAGGATACGATCTTCACAGCCCAAGGCCTCAATTCCGGCCTCCTGCACCGCCTGGAATGCACCAGAGTCTAAATTACTCTTCACCTTACCCAGTCCCGCCAATATTTTAGGATGACCCACCGCAAAGCCGATCCGCCAACCGGTCATATTAAAGGTCTTAGAAAGAGAGTGAAACTCAATGCCCACCTCCTTGGCCCCTTTGATCGCTAGAAAGCTGTGCGGGCGCTGACCATCAAAGAAGATCTCCGAATAGGCAGCGTCATGGCAGACCATCAATCTGTGTCTTTTGGCAAAGGCCACCACCTCTTCAAAAAATGACCGGCCTGCCGTGGCCGCGGTCGGATTGTTTGGATAATTGATAAAAATGACCTTGGCCTTCTTTAAAACAGTTTTAGGGATCCTTGAAAGTTCCGGCAGAAATCCATTTTCTTTGAGAAGCGGCATGAAGTAGGAGCGGCCCCCGGCAAAGAGCGTACCGGCGTGGTAGACAGGATAACCAGGGCTGGGGATCAGGACCACGTCTCCAGGATTAATAAAGGCAAGGGGGAAATGTCCAATCCCCTCTTTTGAACCGATCAGTGTCAGCACTTCGGATGCCGGATCGAGGGCTACTCCGAATCGTCTTTGATACCATCGGGATACGGCTTGGCGGAAGGTCAGCAGCCCCTCATAGGAGGGGTATTGATGGTTTCGGCTCTCTTGCGCTGCCGTTTGAAGCCTCTTGACGATGTTGGGTGGAGTGGGAAGATCCGGGTCTCCCACGCCCAAGTTGATAATATCCATGCCCTTTTGAATGGCTTCCTGCTTCATCTTATCAATCGCAGCAAAGAGATAAGGGGGTAGATTCTTGATTCTATTTGCCATCGCGTATTTTCTGGACAGAGACATTTTTAATCACCTACTCTTGAATTGAGTCGTCCTCACTGGGTTTTCAAACAACCCTGTTTTGAAGTCTGCCAATCCCCTCAATCGATATCTCCACCACATCCCCTCGTTGCATGGGCCCAACCCCGGCGGGTGTCCCGGTAGCAATCACGTCACCGGGTAGAAGGGTCATGACCTGGGAGATAAAGCTCACCAAGGTGTAGACATCAAACAGCATCTGGGAGGTCTTCGCAGACTGTATCACTTGGCCATTTAGCGTGCTCATGATGGCCAGATCGGTTGGATCAAGGTCTGTCACAATACAAGGTCCGAGGGGAGCGAAGGTATCAAAGCCCTTGGCTCGGGTCCATTGTCCATCCAGCTTTTGGAGGTCTCTAGCTGTGACATCGTTAAAACAGGTGTAGCCCAAGATGGCCTGCTTGGCTTCTTGAGCGGTAATCTTTTTCGTTTTATGCTTGACGATTATGGCCAATTCAGCCTCAAGGTCCACCCGTCCGGATTGAGGGGGATAATGGATGTCTTCTCCCGGACCGATCACAGCTGTAGGAGGTTTTAAAAACAGGAGTGGCTCTTTGGGAGGGCTCTTTTTAAATTCATCTGCATGGGCGTGGTAATTGACCCCAACCGCCACAATCTTTGAGGGAAGCATAGGGGCCAGAAGAGTCACCTCCTGGAATCTGAAGGTCTCAGGGCGGATAGCGTATTCAGTCAGCGGACTTCCCTGGATGGGGCGTATTTGTTCGCCTTCTGATGCGGTCTCCAGAATCCCGTAATGTACCGTGTGGTCCGCTTGATGCGGGTTGATAAATCTAACGAACCTCAAGGGGAGAGTCCAAGGACATGGGCCATCTCATACAGACCGGGAGGCTGATGGACCACCCATTTTGCCGCAATGATAGCCCCGCGTGCGAAGTTGTCCCGGCTGTGGGCCCGGTGGGTCATCTCCAGCCGCTCTCCCATCCCACCAAAGATCACGGTATGCTCACCCACAATGTCTCCAGCCCGTATAGCCTGTATCCCGATTTCGGTTTTTTTTCTTTCTCCCACCCGGCCCTTTCTAGAATAGGTGGCCGCCTCCTCCAGCCTTTGCTGGGTTTCTTTGGCCAGGATCTCGGCCAGGCGAAGAGCCGTGCCGCTGGGGGCGTCTTTCTTGAAACGGTGGTGGGCCTCGAGGATCTCCATGTCATAATCCTGTCCCAAAAGCCTTGCCACTTCCGCCACGATCTTAAACATCACGTTCACCCCAACGCTCATGTTGGGCGACAATACGCAGGGAATCCGGTTAGCGGCCTTTCTGATTCTCTCCAACTCAGCAGAGCTAAAGCCAGTCGTCCCGATAACAAGGGGTTTGTCTTTTTTGATCATCATGTCCAACCCTGCCAGGGTGGACTGAGGTGCGGTAAAATCGATCACCACCTGCCCTTGGTCGATCACCGAGGAGAGATCATCCGTAATGGAGATACCCAGACGCTTAACCCCCGCTGTCTCTCCTGCATCCGCCCCTATGGCGGGGTGTCCCTTGCCCTCCACGGCCGCACCAAGAGATACTGATTCGGAATCTCCCATCAGGCTGATGATTCTGGACCCCATCCGCCCGGCTGCACCCAGGACAATCGCTTTTACTATAGATCTCATAAAAATCAGATCAGTCCGTATTCCTTCATGGCCTGTTTGAGCCGTTCCAGATTTTCTGAGGAGAGGGAACAGAGAGGGAGCCGGAGCTCTGCCGAGCAGCGGCCCATCAGGCTCAGGGCCGTTTTGACCGGAATGGGATTGGTCTCAAGGAACAGGGCATGAAAAAGCCCGAACATCCGGTAGTGAAGCCTCTGGGCCTCCTGAAGATCTCCCATCACAAAGGACTGGACCATTTTTACCATATCGGATGGGATGATATTGGCCGCCACCGAGACGACTCCCTTGCCTCCTACCGCCAGGATGGGCAGGGCCAGGGCGTCATCACCCGAAAGCAGGGTAAAGCGGTCTCCGCAGTAATGAATAATCTCGCTGATCTGTTGCAGCGAACCTGAAGACTCTTTGATGGCGACAATGTTCTTAATCTGGGTTAGCCGTGCGAAGGTTTGAGGCGTGATGTTGACCCCTGTTCTCCCCGGAATATTATAGACCACCAGTGGGAAGTCCACTGCCTCGGCCACCTTCTTGTAGTGCTGGTACAGGCCTTCTTGGGTGGGCTTATTATAATAAGGTGCAATCAGCAGAGCCCCATTGGCTCTGGCCTTTTTGGCATGCTGGGTGAGGGAGACGGCCTCATCGGTGCTGTTTGAACCAGTACCTGCAATCACCGCTACTCGGCCTCTTGCAGTCTCGACGATGAACTCGATGACCCGGTTGTGCTCGGTATGGGAAAGGGTGGCAGACTCACCCGTGGTCCCACAGGGGACAATTCCCTGGGTACCGTTGGAAATCTGAAACTCGATCAGATCTCCCAAGGCCTTTTCATCCACTCTGCCACTTTTAAATGGCGTTACGATGGCAACGATCGAACCTTTGAACATAGCAACCTCTTATATTCTCAAATTATTATTATTTCCAAGCCTCTTCCCACATCTCCCCTTCATAGATCACCATGGCATCCCCTTCCAGGAAGACCTCTGAAAAGGCCATTCTCGTCGATTCTATGTGGGGGCCCGTGCGTGGGCGTGAATCGTCCTCTGATGCCCCCACATCCCGGCCCGTCACTGGCAAAGCCAGGTGTCGGGCCTTAAAATAGACGTTCAGGGATTTCCCGCTCTGCTGGATCACGGTGATGGGGGACTGACCCTTGTCCAGGGCGCCTGTGATCAGGGCTGCAGCCACAGAGCCGCTTCCGCAAGCCAGGGTCTCATCCTCCACGCCCCGCTCATAGGTACGGATCCGGATGGTGTGGGGGTCCAGCATCATCACAAAGTTGACATTGGTGCCCGCAGGCTGGAAGAGAGAGTGGTGTCGGATCTTTCTACCCAGCCCCACCACCTCCACCTGGTCCACATCCCCCACATAATGGACCACGTGGGGAACCCCTGTATTGATAAAGTGGCCCTGTAGCGTCTGGCCCTCTATAGTGATGTTCCGGTTGGGTCGCATGTCTTTAATCTCGGGAAACTGGATCTTGACCTGATCTTTTTTAACTTCGGCCTTGACCAGTCCAGCCAGGGTCTCAAAAGAAAGTTTTTTGCCAGAAATTTTTTTAAGATAGGCCAACCGCGCAGCGCACCGCCCCCCATTGCCACTGAACTCGGCCTCCCCGCCATCCGCATTAAAAAGCCGCCATCGAAAGTCAGCCGTTTTTGAGGGTTCGATTAAGATCACCCCATCTCCTCCCACCGAGAGGCGGTGCTGACAGATCCTGGCCACAAAGCCTTTCAGGTCTTCTTCTTTGAGAATCTTACGGCGATTGTCAATGAGAATAAAGTCATTGCCGCTGCCGCTCATCTTGACGAATGGAATTTTACGCATGGACTTTTATATGTGGGCGAAGCCCGACGCTCGCTTATTTTAAAAAACTAGGTATCCTTTCACCATGTGTCAGATCTTCTAGACTCTCCCGCTCCCGGATGACCTCGTAGCGATCTCCATGGACCAGCACCTCTGCAGCCCTGGGCCGGGCGTTGTAGTTGGAGGCCATGGAAAACCCATAAGCCCCGGCGCTCATTACAGCCAGCAGGTCTCCAGAAAGGCACTCCGGCAGAGAGCGATCCTTGGCCAAAAAGTCACCCGATTCACAGATCGGTCCCACCACATCCACCACCTGCTCCGAGCGGTTTTGGCGCAAGACCGGTTGAATCTCGTGGTAAGCTTCATACAGGCTTGGGCGGATCAGGTCATTCATTCCTGCATCCACAATCACAAACTGCTTTTCCTCGCCGGCCTTGGTGTACAGCACCCGAGTAATCAGCACCCCTGCATTTCCCACCAGGACGCGGCCAGGCTCCAGGATTAAGGTATATCCCTTTCCCTTTAAGAGGGGAAGCACAGCCTCGGCCAAATCTTTAGGATGGGGAGGCTCCTCGGCGCTATACGTAATGCCCAGCCCACCCCCGATGTCAAGATACTTTATAGGGATACCCATATCCTGGATCTCCTCCGTAAGCTCCAGGATGCGCTCCAGGGCTTCCACGAAGGGCTTGAGCTGGGTCAACTGGGAGCCGATGTGTGTATGGACACCCACAACCTCAATATGCTTTAAAGTCCGGGCTGTCTTATACTCCTCGACGGCCTGCTTGATGCTGATCCCAAACTTGCTCTTTTTGAGTCCTGTGGAAATATAGGGATGGGTCTTGGGATCAATATGTGGATTAACCCTCAAAGCAACCCGGGCTCGCCTTTTCATCTGAGTTGCCACCTCGTTAATCAGGGTCAGCTCCTGGGAAGACTCCACGTTAAAGAGTAAGATACCAGCTTTGAGGGCTTCCCGAATCTCTTCGTGGGATTTGCCTACACCGGCAAAGACCATCTTCTCAGGTTCTATGCCGGCCTTGAAGGCCCGGTACAGCTCTCCTCCTGAGACGATATCAGCCCCGCTTCCCTCCCTGGCAAAAAGACGTAGGATGGCCAGGTTTGCATTGGCCTTCACGGCATAGGCCACGATGTGGGGAATGGCCGAGAAGGCGGAATCATAGGCACGGTAGTGGTTCAGCAGGGTTTGATGGCTGTAGAGATAGAAAGGGGTCCCCACCTTTTTGGCCACGGCCGAGATGGGGACCTGTTCACAGTACAGTTCTTGATTCCGGTAACGAAACTCATGCATGAGAAATTGCTATAGCCAGGGTTAAAGATCTTCTACAGATACCTCCAGTCCGGCCAGTGAAAAGTTTTCAAAGGCCTGCTGATAAGAGGCCTTAAGGTTCACGACCTTGACCCGCACGGCTGGGACCAGCCGTTGAAGCTGTTTCCAGTCCAGTAAGGCATGGAGGGCCTCTGGGGCTGCGTGTCTTAAGTGTTCAAAGTTAATGACAATATCCATTCGTGCCCTTTTTGCAGTCTCCACCACTCTACGCCTCACCTCGTTTACATTAAACCGGTCTAAGGTGCCTTCCAGATCGATCATGAGGGTGGTCAGCCTCTCGTGCTTTTTCACCTTTATCTTCAGAAACTGATCGATCTGAGTGGAGGCTTCCTGAAGGGAGGTCTTCATGGCATTTAGGGCGTTTGGAATAAGATTCCCGGTGTCCACAGATGGCAACTGGACGTGCAGTTTCTTTAAGGTCTGGCCAAGGGGTGAAAGGCGTCCCTTAGGACAGGTCCGGTGAACCAACTGTCTAAACCGCCAATTCATCATCCAGCGTGGGAGAAGACGCTGGCTGGTCGAGGTGACGCGGGTGAGGATGGACGGGAGGGAGAAGAACTGGCGATTAGCCCAGAAGAAACCTTCCTGCAACACCTCTGGGGTCATCCGTTTTGGATAATACACCACATGCTTCCCATCGTAATGGGACCAGTCCCAATCAAATATTCTGTCTTCTGCTTTCATCCGCTCAAACAACGCCGTGCCCGGCAGGGGCGTGGAAATATTAATATAGGCCAGCTCCACCCGGCATTTGATCAGAAACTCCACTGTGTTTTCAAAAACAGACTCATCATCTGCATCAGAGCCGAAAATGATTCCCGGGTTGACCATGATCCCGTGATCATGGAAGCACTTGATCTGATCCTCGTACTTTTTCTCTTGGTTGAAGGGCTTGTTCATCTCGGCCAAGACGTCCTCATTGATGGACTCCATCCCGACAAACATGGCCACGCATCCGCTCTCGGCGGCCAGCTTAACCATTTCCGGCTCGCTCCCTAAGAAGAGGGTGCATTGGGCCCCCCATTTGATATTAAGCTCCTTTAAGGCAGTCCAAAGCTTTTTGCAATAGTCGCGGTTGGAGTTATGTAGATCATCCACAAAGGCAAAAATGGTTCCATCCTCAAGTCCGGTGAGGATCCGTAGCGTGGTTCCAATCCGGTGCCACATGGGTCCCCGGATCATCCGGTCCACCAACTGGTTCCTCCGCCATTCCTTAATCCGTTGAATCTCCGCAATGACCTCCTCCACCGGCCGCCGCCGGGAGCTCTTCCCGTTGAAGGGAGACACGCTACAAAACTCGCAATCGAAGTGGCAACCCCGGGTGGTCTGAATACACTGGTTGGTCATGTAAGATTTGTGGGGTAGCAGATCAATACGGGGGTGCGGATAGTTCTCCATCGTGGGATAGGAGCCCATCTCATAAAACGGTTGGAGGGCACCCCTCTCAAAATCATTAATCACATGCGGCCAGACCTCATCGGCCTCGAACTTAACCACGCTGTCTGCATGTTGCTTGGCCTCTTCCGGGCAGTAAGTGGCATGAGTTCCTCCCACACACACCTTGACGCCCCGGGCACGGAATTGGTCAGCGATCTCGTAGGCCCGTGGGGTATAGCAAGTCATTTGGGTGGAGATCCCCACAAAAAGATTTTCAGGTCCCCATTCCCGGACCACCTGATCGATAAGATCCTTGCGCACGATGGTCCGACTTTCATCCACAATCCGCACATCCCAGGTGTTTGGGGTCTGAGACGCAATCACGGGAAGGGAGAGCTTTGGAAACCAGATCACCCGCATCTCGTGATCATTCATCCGATAGGGATTTTCTTCTGGATAGGGATCGATCAAGAGCAATAACTTCTTTGATTTTTTTGAGACCTCAAGTTGGATCCATTCCATGGAGGATCTCCTCTCTGAGCACTTTTAATGCCCTAAACCATATAAGCCTTGAAAAAGGCATCGGCCTTAACCTGACCGGTCCTGCTGGTGACCCTTCGTAGGAACATCCTCAGGGGGAATGGGATCTCCCTTCCGACCGCAGCCTGAATGCAGAAGTACAAACGTTAATAATATCAGAAATAACGAATAGCGTCCAATAAATTTCAACATCGATTATTAATTAAATTTGCCTTCTGCGGAGCGCCAGTGTGGCTTCTTTAATCTGCTCCTGGACGGCGTTGGGGCCTGTCCCACCGATAAGGCCTTTTCGGGCCAGGGACTTTTCCAGAGCCAGGAAGTTTAAGACGTCCTTTTCAAAATTCTTTGAAAACTTCTGAAATTCTTTTAGATTACAGTCAAGTAGGGACTTTTGATGATCCAGGGCATATCGGACCACCCGGCCCACAACCTCATGGGCCTTCCGAAAGGCGATGCCTTTGCCCACCAGATAGTCTGCTAGGTCTGCAGCCAGTAAGAAACTATCCAGGGCAGCCTTCTGCATGACCGGCTTGTGCAGCTTCAGACCTTCCATAACCGCTGTGACCATGTTTAGACAGGACTTCACGGTTTCCACGGCGTCAAAGAGGGGTTCTTTATCCTCCTGTAGATCCCGATTATAGGCCAGGGGCAGTCCCTTCATGACCGTCATTAGGGAAAACAGGGCCCCATAAACCCGGCCTGTCTTAGCCCGAATCAGTTCCAACACGTCTGGATTTTTCTTCTGAGGCATCAGGCTACTTCCTGTGCACAGCCGATCCGGAAGTTCAATGAAATTAAACTCTTGGGATGACCAGAGAATTAATTCCTCTGCCAGACGCGAAAGATGCATCAGGAGCAGTGCTGCGGTAGACAGAAATTCGATGATGAAATCCCGATCACTGACCGCGTCCAGGCTGTTTTTGGTGACCTGGGGAAAACCAAGCAGCTTGGCCACCAGCCTGCGGTTAATGGGATAATTTACCCCAGCGAGAGCCCCTGATCCCAATGGGAGTATGTTCACACGGATCAGAACCCCGCTCAGGCGCTGCTGGTCTCTCTCCAGCATCTCAAAGTAGGCCAGTGGCCAGTGGGAGAACAGGATGGGTTGGGCCCGCTGAAGATGGGTATACCCCGGCATCGCCACATCTAAGGAGCTTTTTGCTAAGCGGAGCAGGGCCAGCTCCAGCCCATGGACCTCATCTTGAATGGCCTTGACCTCATCCCGCAGGTAAAGCCTCAAGTCCAAGGCAATCTGGTCATTGCGGCTTCTAGCGGTGTGGAGTTTTCCCCCGAGGTCTCCCAGCTTTCTAATCAAGCGACCCTCGATCATCATATGGACATCCTCATCCTTGGCTGAAGATTCGACCTGACCAGACTGGATCTCCCGCTGGATGTCCTGTTGGATTTCCTGAAGAGCCTTAATCATCTTTTCCTCCTCGACCTGGGTCAACACCCCTACTTCGGAGAGGGCCTTGCAGTGGGCAATACTCCCTTGGATATCGTAGCGGTACAGGTATAGATCAAACCTTATGGAGGCCGTGAACGCCTCAACCTCTTTAGCAGTCGATTCTTTAAAACGTCCTCCCCAGGGCTTTTTTGTCCTCATAGATTTTCGTTACTCATTGCTCGTTAATCGTTATTTCATGCGAATCACGTATAACGAATAGCGATTAACGTTTTTTCCTCAGGGCCTGTAGCTTAAGCCTCAGGGCATTGAGCCGGATGAATCCCTCGGCATCCTGCTGGCGATACACCTGATCCTCCTCAAAGGTGGCGAGGTCTGGGATGTAGAGAGACTGTTTAGCCTTTCGGCCCACCACGGTGCATTGGCCTTTAAACAGCTTGAGACGGCTTATCCCTTCCACCTCTGTTTGGGCTTCATCGATTGCAGCCTGGAGCATCCGACGTTCCGGAGAAAACCAGTAGCCGTAGTAGACCAGTTCAGCATATCGTGGGATCAGGGAGTCTCGCAGGTGCATCACTTCCCGGTCCAAGGTGATGGATTCGATAGCCCGATGGGCCACATGCAGAATGGTTCCGCCGGGTGTTTCGTATACTCCCCGGGACTTCATCCCGACGTAGCGGTTTTCCACCAGATCTGCTCGGCCGATACCGTGGGCGGCCCCCAGGGTGTTGAGCTTCTCCAGTAGCCGTACGGGGGCAACCCGTTTTCCATTAATGGCTACGGGATCTCCTGCTTTATACTCAATCTCAAGATAAAGGCCCCGATCAGGGGTCTTTTCAGGAGATACTGTTTGAGTATATATTTCCTCGGGGGGTTCTGCCCAAGGATCCTCTAGGATACCGCCTTCATAACTCGTGTGAAATAAATTTTGGTCCACACTGTAAGGCTTATCCTTGGTGGCGGTAATGGGGATATCCTGTCGTTTGGCATACTCGATAAGATCGGTGCGTGAACGGAATTCCCACTCTCGCCACGGGGAAATAATTCGAAGTCCTGGGGCCAGGGCCTGGTAGGTCAACTCAAAACGTACTTGGTCGTTACCCTTTCCTGTGGCCCCGTGGGCTAGGGCATCTGCCCGTTCCTTCAGGGCAATCTCCACCTGTCGTTTAGCGATCAGAGGACGAGCAATCGAGGTGCCCAGGAGATAACCTCCTTCATATACTGCATTGGCCCGAAGCATGGGGAAAATAAAATCACGCGCGAAGGTCTCTCGAAGGTCTTCCAGATAAACCTTGCCCGCTCCTACCCTCAAGGCCTTTTGCTTGATGGACTCCAGCCCTCCCGCAGCCGCCTCAGCCTGGCCCAGATTGGCACAGAAGGCGATCACCTCACAGCCGTAGGTTTCCATGAGCCATCGCAGGGCCACGGAAGTGTCCAGCCCACCTGAGTAGGCCAGCACCACCTTTTTAATGGGCCGTCGTTCTTTAGGGATCATTTCATCTCCACTCTCAGCTCAGCAGCCCCTCTAAAATTGCCTTTTGAATATGCAAGCGGTTCTCGGCCTGTTCCCACACGATGGATCTGGGCCCATCCATCACTTCGGCCGTAATCTCTTGACCCCGATGGGCTGGCAGACAGTGCATCACCACCGCGTGTGGCTTAGCCATGGCCAGAAGTTTAACATTAATCTGGTAAGGTTTAAGTAACTTTTGTCGTCGTTTGGCTTCTCGCTCCTTTCCCATGCTCACCCAGACATCGGTGTACAAGACATCCGCTCCTGATGCGGCCTTCTGAGGATCTTTGACCAGCTCAATGGAGCCACCCGTGCGCCGAGCCTCTTGCTGTGCCGCCTTTACAATTGCCGGGTCCGGTCCATAACCCTTAGGACAGGCCAGGCTGATATTCATACCCACCTTGGCCCCTCCCTCAATGAGGGAGTGGGCCACATTGTTTCCATCACCCACATAGGCCAATTTTAAACCCTCTAGCGTCCCGAACCGCGCCTGGAGGGTCAACAGGTCCCCCAGGACCTGGCAGGGATGGTGGAGATCGGTAAGACCATTGATGACCGGGATGGTGGCGGATTGGGCCCATTGCACCAGGGTATCCTGGCCAAAGGTCCGAATCACCAGGCCATCCAGGTATCTGGACAGCACCCTTGCCGTATCCGAAATAGTTTCGCCCCGTCGTAGTTGAAGATCCTCCATGGACAGGAAGAACGAATGCCCTCCCAGGTGGTCCATGGCCACTTCGAAGGAGACGCGTGTGCGGGTAGAGGCCTTCTCAAACAGAAGTCCTAGGATCTTGCCTTGCAGGGTCGCCCGGCTCAAGACCAAATCAGGCTGCACCTTAAAGGTTCGTCCCTTACCGATCAGATCTAAGATCTCTTGCGTCGTGAGATCGTTCAGAGACAATAAATCCCGTTTTGCCATCTTGGATGAAGAGACAGGTCTTTTCAAGAGGCCCTGCGTTGAAAGATTCGATCCAAAACCGCGATGAGTTGATCGATCTCCTCCTGGGTGATGATCAAGGGCGGGATAAACCGTAAGACTTTTTCGGCTGTACAATTGATAATGATCCCTTCGGATAGGCATTCAGATGCGATCGGTCTTCCGTCCATCATCAGGTCCATACCCACCAGCAGGCCTTTCCCCCGCACAGAGCGGACGAAGGTATAATCCTCGGCCATCTCGGTGAGCTGTTTGACCAGATATTCTCCCATCCGCTGACAGTTTTCTAGTATATGATCATCCTCCAGAAGGGTTTCCAAAACGGCCGTGGCTGCGGCGCAGGCCACCGGATTACCCCCAAACGTGGAGGCGTGGGAGCCAGGCCCAAAGGCCTCTGCCACCTGGCCCTCAGCCAGCAGGGCCCCGATGGGGAACCCATTGCCCAGTCCCTTGGCCAAGGTCATCATGTCGGGCTGGATGCCGGTGTGCTCATAAGCAAACAGTTTTCCGGTCCGACCCATCCCTGTCTGCACTTCGTCTAAGATTAAAAAAAGACCATGCTCGTCACATAATTTACGCAGGGCTGGGAGGTAGTCATCGGAAGGGATCTGAACACCTCCCTCCCCCTGAATAGGTTCTACCATGACGGCTGCTGTCCTGGGGCCGATGGCCTTTTCCACAGCGGAAATATCATTGTAAGGAACGTATTTGAAACCCGGAACCAATGGTTCAAAACCGGACTGAATCTTTTCCTGCCCAGTGGCCGTAAGAGTTGCCAGGGTACGGCCGTGGAAAGAATTGATCATAGTGATAATCTCATAGCGGTCATTTCCCCCTCTGACCTTGGCCGCCTTCCGAGCCAGCTTAATCGCAGCCTCATTGGCCTCGGCTCCGCTGTTACAGAAAAAGACCTTGTCTGCAAAGGAGTGCTTTACCAGGAGTTTGGCCAGGTGGACTTGTGGCTCATTATAATAGAGGTTGGACACATGCATCAGCCGCTGGACTTGCTTCTGGATGGCCACTGTGACCTGATGGTTGCAATGGCCCAGGATATTTACAGCGACCCCTGCCACAAAATCGATGTACTCCTTGCCTTCCTGATCATACAGCTTGGTGCCCCGGCCTTTCACAAACACCACAGGAAATCGGCTGTAAGTGTTCATGATATACCTCTCGGTCTCTTTGATGAACTCTTCGCTCGACATGATAAGCCCCAAAAAGGAAACGATGTAACATTGATAGCATAATTTAGGCCAAAAAGCAATATTTTCAGGCTGATTTTATAAGGAGATACAAGGTGTATGGGCGGATCAAGGCCTTTTCACGACCTGTTCTATCGTCTCAAGAAAATCCTGTTCCGGAATTTTTGGCAGGACGGTCTGTTCTTCCATGGATATAATTTCTCTAGCCAGGGCGGTATAATCTTCGTAGCCCCTCGATGTTCTATCATATTCAGTAATCGGGAGCCCCTCTCGGGCCGCCTCCCGTAGCCGAACCGTCTGGCGGATGATGGTTTTTAAAAGCAGGTCTCCGAAGGTTTCCGTGACCTGGCTTAAAATCGCCTTGGAATGGTTAGTCCGCCCATCATACAGTGTGGTCAGAAGTCGAATCTTCAGTGTACGCTGACCACGCGTCTTCATCAGGTCAATGGTCTCCAGCAACCGACCCATTCCATGGAGAGAAAAGACACCCGCCTCCAAGGGAACCAGAACCTCACTGCTAGCCATAAGGGCATTAATCGTCAGCAGCCCTAAGCTGGGCGGGCAGTCTAGCAAGATATAGTCATAATATCGCTTCATCTGAGAGATCATGAGTTGGATTTGACTCTCCCGCTGGTTTGTGCCGGCCAATCTCTGTTCGATGGCCGCAAGGGTGATGCCCCCTGGAGCTAGATCCAGGTTCGTGCGTACAGGGTGGATCACTTCTTCCAGAGTAGACTCACGGGTTAGGGCTTCATACATCCCTTTATGGTGCTGCTCGGCGGTAACTCCAAGGCCGAGACTGCTGTGACCCTGGGGATCCAGATCCATTAGCAGGACCTCACACCCCAGTTCCGCTAGGCAGGCCGAGAGATTAATGGCCGTGGTGGTCTTGCCGCACCCCCCTTTTTGATTCATGATCGCCATGATCCTCATAACGATTCCTCCCTTTCTCGCTAGTGTAGCGCCCTGCAGGGCTCGAACCCCAGCGCCCGAGGAGCGATATTCTCATACCAAGCCCCTACTCCGCCAGAAACTCCAAGTCGGGCCATGCAATAAATGGATTTTTATTTATTAGGATTTTCTTCTAAGAAGTTAAACGCCGTCTCTATCTACAGACTCAGTAAAGCACTGAGATGTTGGAGAGGTGTCGTGTGAGGAGATGCTTTCTCTCAAATGAGGGTACTATAAAGTAATCTTATACCGATGTCAAGTAAAAAATACAATAGATAGTGTTTAGATGACTTTTATATTCAATATTTGGTGTTTATCTCGGAGAATGCCTTAAGGCATTTTAGCAAGAATGCGACCCATCTCTTCGATCGAAAAGGCTCGGAGGGTTTGGGAACGCACATTGCCTAGACTACCTAGGGACAGAAGTAGCGACATGCAGGTCTCCTCATCTGGGACCTCCATGTTCAGTACGACATCATAAGGCCCCTGGGTCCAGTAGATATCTTTAAGGTGTGCCCCCATCCTGTCAGCCACAGTCTTGAATGTTTTTGCCCTTTCCACGCTTTGTTTGATATTTCGGATCCCCTGATCCGTGAAATTTAGAAGGACCAGATACCTTACCATAGGGCGACCTCCTTAATTGTCATCAGTGCCTATCTTCTCCTGAGCTCGTAAATCGGGCAAGGCTTTTGAGGATGGCGTGGAAGGGACATCGGTTTTTATGAGAGAGGTTATATCCTCAAGTGGGCAGGGAAAACCTCACCCCTAGGGAGGAGATGGAAAATGATCCCCTCTCTTGCACACTCCCTATCTACCGCAGGCAGATTAGAGGCTCTTCTTAAAAGATGGTGCTGGTCTAAACCCTACGGTCTTGGAAGGCTTAATGGTAATGATCGCACCTGTCCTTGGATTTCTGCCTTGCCGTGCCTTTCGATTCCTCACGGTAAAGACGCCAAAACCCGGATAGGCCAATCGACCTTCTTTCTTAATGGCCTTCGTAAGGGTAGAAAATGTCGTATCCATGACATTTCCGATAGCCCTCTTACTGAAAGTCTTGTTGCCTTTCTGAACGACCGAAACAAGATCTGATTTGGTCATAGTAGAAACCTCCTTAATTAATGAACGATGGCCTGTTATAGCACTGTTTGAAAAGAAATGCAAGTAGACTTGTTCGGGTTAATGGTGTACCGAACGGGATGGCTAAAGAGAGAAGGAGAGGAAGAGGAAATAATTACAAATAGAGTATTCTCTGGACAGCTGTTTTGATCACATAAACGGTATAAGATATCTTTTCACTGACAGGCAGATCTATAAAAAATCCCAATTTCTCTGGTGAAATCTCAGTAAGTATTCCGTGAATCTCCTCTCCATCACGAAATGCAACAATGACCTCCTTGACTAGGGAATGGGAAACTCCCTTTCGCAGGCTATGCCCTCCGTTCTGCTCTAGAAAGAAGATAGACTTAAGCTGAGAAAACGCTACTTCGATGGGTACGCTTGACAACGGTTCAAGAGGCTGACGCCTATCTCTCTTACGGGAATCCCGCCCAAGGTATTTATTCCACTGGCTGCCCTTTTGTGTTCTCCGATCTCCCCGGGCTCTTCGATTTTGTAGGAGACGATCATCCTTGTTGTTCAATTTATCTTGGGCCAGAGCCTCAAGTTTATCACGGACAGAGGAGGTTAAACGTTCAAATTCAAGTCCCATTCCAATGCCAGGTTCATTAAAGATAACCCGGGCGTCCAGCTCAATGGGTCCACGGCTAAATCGGAGAGAGATTGGAAGAATAGTTCCAACAGGGTAAGGGATCAAGGTTTCAACATACATTCCGTGAGTGCTGATATCTATACACCGTCGTACCCCCAGCTGATCAATGGTTACTTCTTTGATGAAAGGCACGCGAGGAGACCTCCGGCGATCAGTGATCAGAGACTGGGGGGTGTAGCAGAGGGTTTTCCCTGTCAAAAAATGGGATTGTAAAAAACCTCTCTGAATGCTCCCATCTTTAAAGTGGATGATAATGGTTTGGCCCATTCGATCCATCATTCTGTTCTCTCTACTTTAAGTTTAGCAGTAACCCTTTTCTAGTCAAGGGGCATACCAAGGCGAATTAGATTTAAACCCTGCTGCCCCACAGTACTTGACTATAGAGCCCTGCAGTTTATAGAATATGCCCAAAAAAACCAGCCGAATCCAAAAGAGCAGTTGTGGATACCGACCTTACACGAAGAGAGTTTGTCATCACGACACTGGCCGTAGGATTTGCCCTGGCTGTGCGACCCGTGTCCGCCCAAACGATGACCACTGACGCAGCGGGCCTGAACACCGGCGAGGTGAAGATCCCTGTGGTCGACGGTCAGATCCCCGCATATCGAGCGATGCCGGCAACGGGTGGGCCCTTCCCGGTTGTGCTGGTGGTCCAAGAGATCTTTGGGGTCCACGAGTACATTCAGGATATTTGTCGTCGCTTTGCCAAGCTGGGTTATCTTGCCGTTGCGCCCCAGTTGTACGCTAGACAAGGTGATGTTTCACAGATCCCCGATGTCCAGGAGATTATCGGCAAGGTCGTCTCCAAGGTGCCGGATACGCAGGTCATGGCGGATCTTGATGCGGCCGTGGACTGGGCTGTAAAGTCTGGCAAAGGCGATGTCAACCGGTTGGGAATCACAGGGTTTTGCTGGGGCGGACGTATGGTATGGCTCTACGCAGCCCACAGCCCTCGGTTGAAGGCGGGCGTGGCCTGGTATGGGCGTCTAGTGGGACAGGCGTCCGATCTGACACCCAAGCATCCGATCGATCTGGCCACGAAGCTGAAGGCACCTGTCCTCGGACTCTACGGTGGATCCGACGCAGGTATTCCGATAGATACGATAGATCGTATGCGTAAGGCCCTGCAGGCGGCCGGCAGCTCTTCACAGATCATTGTTTATCCCGATACCCCTCATGGCTTTCATGCTGACTATCGTCCGAGCTACCGCAAGCAGCAGGCACAGGATGGCTGGAAGCGACTTCAGGACTGGTTCAAGAAGTACGGGGTTGCGTAGAAATGGTAAAGAGCGGCGGAATATAACAGTCTTGTGCAGCGAACACTTAATGCGGAGGATCTGATGAAACACTGTCTCAAGAGGTTTACATGGACTGCGGCTATTTTCTCTTTAATCATCTCTCTGCCTGCCTGGGCTCAAGCCGAGCTGGCCCGGTACGACGTGGACCTGGACCATTCCATCATAGGGTTTGAGGTGGCTCACATGGTGATCTCCAAGACCACCGGCAGATTTACAGACTACCAAGGTTTTATCGTCATGGATCCAGAAAAAAAGGAGGCCAAGGCCATCGAGGCGGTTATTCAGACAGAATCCCTAAACACTAACCATAAGAAACGCGATGAGCATCTGCGCAGTCCCGACTTCTTCAATGTCAAAAAATATCCGACGATGACCTATAAGATGAAGAGCTACACCAAAACGGGTGATCAGTACACCGCTGTCGGCGATTTGACCTTGTTAGGTGTGACGAAGAAGATTAGTTTGGTTGGAACGTTCAATGGCGTGGCGACTGACCCCATGGGAAATACCCGAGCAGGATTTACGGCCGAAGGGACCATCAATCGCAAGGACTTCGGGATGGTGTGGACCAAACTCTTGGATAACGGCGGGTTATTGGTCGGAGACAATGTCAAGATTAGGCTGGAAGTCGAAACCATTAAGGAAAAGAAGAAAACATAAGATTAGATTATGGGCCTCTCTCTATTGCCAAAAGAAAGAATCATCTATCCCTTAGATTTCCCTTCACTGAAAGAAGCCACTCCCTATATCAAACAATTGAAGGAGCATGTGGGAGTATTCAAAGTGGGAGTCACTTTAATCCTGAGTGAGGGTCTCGACGTTGTGAACAAAGTGGCTGAGCTGATCGGTGGACGAAGGATATTTATCGATGTGAAGTTTCATGATATTCCATGGCAAATAGGAAGTGCAGCAAATGTGATCATGTCCGGGCCTAAGGGAATTAAATTCATAACGGTTCACGCGTCTGATGGGCAAAGAATCATCAGCGCAGTCGTCGAAAAAGTTAAGAGTGGGACTCAAGTTCTTGGCATCACCGTCTTAACGAGTGTAAGCAAAGAGGAATTGTTGGAAGTGGATCAGGCTGCGGTAGAACAGCGGGTACTGGCTTTAGCCCAAATTTCAAAGGATGGGGGTTGTTCTGGGGTCGTTTGTTCAGGGCATGAAGCAAAACTGATCAAAAAAAAATTTGGGCCAGATTTCATTGTGGTGGCCCCTGGGATTAGGCCTCAATGGGCCGATATTCCGTTGGATGATCAGCGGAGAATTACAACGCCTGGGCAGGCCATTTTAAATGGTGCGGACTATATTGTTGTGGGCCGGCCTATTAGTTTTGCCAAAGATAAACCTGGAGCTGCTCAAAAGATTGCCGAGGAAATAGAGAAAGCCCTTCAACAACGTCAAACCCATCCTTGATTGCATCCAATCACTCATCCCAGAATGTAGTGCCCGGATTTTTTGGTCCCGACCCGCTTAACCAACCCTGCCGCCAGCAGAGGGTGAAGCAGGTCCATCGCGCCCTGTTTGGATAACCCCATCACCTCCCGAATCTCACGTGGCGTCAGGCTGGCACGGTCCCGAAGCAACCGGAGGAGCTGTTCTTGTTTTGGGCGCAACGAGATCTTTGCCGATCCTTTTTTAGCCGCAAGCTCCTTGACCCGTGCCCAGACCCGATCCAGCGTCAGGCGAACGGCGGAGGCCGAATATTCAAGCCATGGCGTCAAATCACCGCCATGCTTTCTGCCCGAGTCCAATGCGGCATAGTAAGCCGAGCGATCTTCCCAGTACACCTCGTCGACCGAAAAGATATGGTGGGTGTCGAAACCGCGTCGGTACAACTCCCAAATGGCAAGCGCCCGTCCAGTACGCCCGTTCCCGTCCGCGAACGGATGGATGTCCTCGAAGCGATGATGGATCACCGCTGAGCTGATGACGGGTGACCACCTCTCAGCACTGGAGTTCCACCATGCCAGCAGCTCGGCCATCAACCCCGAGACCTGTTCAGGTGGTGGAGGGAGGTAACGACCGACCCGGACCGAGATCTCCCGATACCGCCCTGCCTCTCCCTGGTCCATCACACCTTTGGCGATGACGGAATGCAGCTTTAGGATGTCGCGGTGAGTGATGGGTTTTTGGTCTGCATGACGCTCGACAAATCGAAGGCCCGCCAGGTAATTCAGCACTTCCCGTTTGGATCGTGGCGACGCCGCAGGAAGCTCCTGGCCCTCTTCCAGTAAACGCACCTGCTCCAGTGTGAGCGGATTTCCCTCGATCGCGGTCGAGCTGTGCGTGTTCCGAACCCGCGCATCTTTTTGAAGCAGGGGGATCCAGGCGACCTGAATCGTGGCGGACTGAATCTTTTCTCGAAGCACCGCAATCGCCTCCAAGATCGCCAAAAGCTCGGCCGTCACCGTAAATCGTGGCTCGTAGACCATGGGGAGATTCTAGCAGCCGAATAAAGATAAGTCAAGTATAAGTCAAGTTATGCGTCAACCGTGCCCACAGCACCTGACTTCGTTCAGGAAAGCCAACTTCGGCGCGCGCGGGGCAAGAACTGATCCGGCGTTAAGAAAATAAATCTTTCTTTGTATATTAGATATGTCATCGCAAGACTTGTCCCCGTGCGTTCTATCTTGCAGGCCATTTTTTGCTTTACATTTATGCCAACTGGACATAATATGGCCTCGATAGGATTGAAAATCAAAACACTCAGGGTCCACCATGGAGTGCTATTAGCCGGGGATAGGGAGACCCATCTTTCAATCCACGAGAAGCTGGCTAAGGGCCTGGGAGTGGATATTAAGGAGTTGCTGGATTGAATAGAACTGTAGGGCTGCGGTGATTGAAGAATCCCAAAAAGACAATATTACTGAAGCAAGAGAATTAAGCGAATATTATATAAGACGATGGATTGAGGGTCTAGAAAAATTCTTGTATTTTATGGTTGGGCTTAACTTCGCAGTCTTGGGTATAAGTGTCCAAGTAACGAAGCACCTTACATGGATAACTGTAGGATCATGGGCATTCTTATTGATATCAGCATTCAGTGGGATTTACTTAGTGTTACTTGATTTCCGAAAGTCAAATTTCATAGCTTCTCTACTTCGTCAAGTTCCACCTTTAACAGGGTCTAATATGACAGATAATATGATGGTTAGGTTGGAAGAGCTCTCAAAATTGCGGAAACGGGCCTTGAATATTTTGTTGCTGTTTTTTGTTTTTGGAGTTTTAGGTCTTGCGATTGATAGGATCGTTGGAACTAAAGCAGGCACACTATTAATTGGTGCCAACGATCATATTCAAAAAGATTGGCACAGATATGAAAATAGGGTATTTGGCATATCGGGAAAAGATAGAGCTTTTGTACAAGTTTTATCTGACGGCTGGAAAATTATTGCTAAAACCGATATAGACTCAGACCTGTATGAATGGGGATGGGAAATAATTATTAAGGATTTAAAGGATCTAAAGGAGGGGGGTCGTTTTAAATTTGTGCATATGTTAAAAATTCACTATACCTTACTAGATGAAGATGGTTTTGAATTAGCATCTGATGAAAGTGAACATGCTGTTGAATACGGAAAAACAGGGACTTTTCGCCACTCAAATACTATTTCTACATCGAAAGCGTTGCGGGCAACTCAAAGTAAGTTTTGGATTGCTGTTGATTAATTCTGTGAGCAAACCCATGCGCTGTGCCATTAAGGAATAGTACTTTAAACCTTAGGAACATATGATCTCTTGCCTGTGGAATAAATTTATTGAGCATTCACAAATCATTATTTCACTTGCAACCTTGGGCTTGTCAGCCATTGGCTGGATAGTCACTTATTATTTGACTGTAAAAGCTCAGAAAAAACAGTTTTTGAATAACATTTTAAACGATGCAAGAGTTGCGATTACTCAAGCAATAGATAGTTATCAAGCATGGCTTGCTGAATTGAGCGGATCTGTTTATGCTAAAAAAGCTATAAAAGGTATTGAAGTTGGCACGGATACAACTGTTTACATTTTAAGACAGAAGTTATTTAAAGAAAGGAACTATCTCGATTGGGTCTATCGATTAGAGGAATATGAGGTTTTATTTCCAGAAACAGCAAATTGTCGAAAGCAATTATTAGAACGACACAGGCAGATGATGGATTATCTGTGTTCATTTGTAAATAATGAGGGAAACAAGAATAAAGTAACGGATGCCACAGGAAAAGATATAGATGTGGGTGCTTATTTGCTTGATCAAAGTGCAATATTCATGGACTTAAGGATATATCTTCAAAATCGATGCCTGAGTTCGTTTACTGGTTACAAAATTCCAGATCGAAAGCCAACAGATCCTAATGTTCCGAAGATTATTCAGGATGAAAACAGTAATCTTCAAATTATAGAGGGGAAGTAACCCATGCGCTGTGCAATCTATGCCCGCTATAGTTCCGATAACCAGCGGGAAGAATCCATAAAGGATCAGATCCGAAAGTGCCGGGAGTTTGCTAAGCGAAAAGGCAGGTAGATTCTGGAAGATCAAATATGCAATAAAAAAGGGTTAGCTCGACACGAGCTAACCCCATGATAAAAATGATTCATTGGTTGCGGGGAGAGGATTTATACTATAGTGGATCTATCTCCCAATTGTGGGGAATTTGATTGCCGGAGAATTATTTGATGTGCCGTTCCAGATAGGAGAGGAGCCTTCCGTGATCCTTGGGATTCAATCCTTCGAAAGAGATCCCAACCACCCACGATGATCCAATCAGTCTTCCCTGCCAGCACACATTGCCCCATACCATCTCGGCAACATGCTTGTCCTGATCGATACCAAGACTTATAGCGACTTGCACTCGCCCTTCCAGCGGCTCCTTGACATGGACGCCGACCCCACCATAACTGATATTGACGATATATGCCTCTATAGGAGAACTCAGCTGGTTCGGACTAACTATAAAAGCGGCAGCTATAACCGGAACACGGTCCTGTTTCCTATCCTTCATGTCAGGCTCCCTTTTTACAGTTTAAGCGTAATCGATGTTGGCCTAAATGTCAAAGGACGATTGGAGAAAATAAAGCCCGCCTCAAGGCCAAAATCTATGGCCATGCGGCGGGAATTTTGGAAGTGGGTTATGAAGAAATGGCCTGTAAAAATGACTTGCGGGGAGAGGATTTGAACCTCTGACCTTCGGGTTATGCATACCGCTACAGCTTTCGCTGCCTGGACGAGCCAGTTTGCAGTCTGGACTTTCTCTTCACCCTCGGCCGAACCGTTAGGGCGCCTGCCGTCAAGTCTCTACACCTTCACCAGTGATCTTACAGCTACTGGTGCTTGGCTCGGGATTACCTTTTTATCCGGCTTCCCCGACTTTGACAGGTGATCGTACAGAAGTTTCCTTCTGTACAGCCCATTGCGAGATCAACTCCCAAGCGTCACGATATTCAGAGGAACGTGGTTTTCGTTGCCGCTTGTTGGCTTCCACCAGGTGAATTTCACTGCCGTAGCCAATGAAAACTTCCACCGGAAAAACATAAAACAGATCTAAATTCTGCAGGTAAGCAAGTGCAAAGTCGAAGTCTGATGGTTTATATACCTCCCGAATCATGATCCGACGGTTTGTTTTAACACGTCGGTTGTCAATGACATAATTCTGAGAGGGCTCATCAAACCATGCAGATTTTACCTGCACCTTAACGAGAGCTCCTGATACATCGAGGACCAGGTCGTATGGAAGCCGATCCCCGATGGGTTTGAGAACTCCCCAGCCACGCTTCAATGCCTGAAGAATGGCGGCCTGCTCTGCTATGTCTCCCTTTAGTTTTGTTTCCAAGGGGCTAATCTCGCGGATTGAGCCCGACGAGCTACCAAGCTGCTCCACCCCGCACTGCATACTAACAAAGCAACCTGAAATCTGTCAAGACTTTAAAATACTTTCAAAACAGAGCTAGGGCTGGAAGGATTTCATCAGCGCTGGCTCGCTCTAGCCCTTGCGCTGCTCCAGGGCTTCGGCGCTGACCCACCAACGACGCTCGGGCGGGAAGACCCTTCCGGAATTCCCTCAGCCCTCCGGGCCTCGGTCAGTTCCGGCTTTCCCTGCCCTGCGCTGTCGGGTGAGGTCCCCAGCGCCTCTCGCCAGTCGCTGCTCAGGGCCAGGGGCTCGCCACTCTACGGTGTCATAACTAGCCTTGATTTTCGGAGGGGGGTGTGATAAAAAATGTGTATTAAAAAGGAGTTGTGAGTATTGGCGATTCTGGAAATCCGACAATTTCCCGATCCAGTTCTGCGTCAGAGGGCAAAGCCAGTTGAACACATCGATGATCAGATTCAAAAGCTGATTGACGATATGTTCGACACCCTCTATGCCGCACCTGGACTGGGGCTTGCCGCTCCTCAGGTGGGAGTGTCCCTGCGGCTCTTTGTGTATGACATGGCAGGGGGAAGGTCAAAGGATTCAAATCACCAGTCGGGCCCTCAGGAGAAAGGAACCTTGATTAATCCCGAGATCTTTTTGATTGAAGGAACTCAGTCCGATGACGAGGGGTGTTTGAGCGTGGAAAATTACCGCCAGGTGGTGAAGAGGGCAAACCGGGTGGGTATCAGGGGATTAAACCGGGAGGGACAGGAGGTTCGTCTTGAGGGAGAGGGACTGCTCGCCAGACTGTTTCAGCACGAGATGGACCATTTAGATGGGATGTTGTACATTGATCGAATCAGCAGTCTTAAGCGAAACATCTTTCTAAGAAAATTCAAAAAACGTGTCAAAATGGGGGTGTGATGTGCGCATCGTCTTTATGGGCACCCCTCAGTTCGCGGTTCCTACCCTGGAGGGCCTTGTTCGTTCAGGACAGGACATCATTGCGGTGGTTAGCCAGCCCGATCAGCCGGCAGGCCGCGGGCAGCAAGTGACGCCTCCTCCTGTCAAGGAATATGCCTTGGGCAAAGGGCTAACTGTGCTTCAGCCGCTGAAGATGAAGGATCCAATCTTCCTCGGCCATCTTCAGGGTTTGAAACCCGATCTTGCGGTGGTGGTGGCCTTCGGGCGGATTCTTCCCCCCGAAATTCTCAAGATCCCCAGGCTGGGCTGTGTGAATGTCCATGCCTCACTGCTTCCTAAATATCGGGGCGCAGCCCCTATTCAGTGGGCGGTGATCCATGGAGAGACCGAGACGGGTGTGACTACCATGATGATGGATGAAGGGATGGACACAGGACCGATTCTACTACAGGAGAGGACCACGATCCCGGCCACCGAGACAGCGGGCCAACTGGCCGATCGACTTTCTGTCATGGGAGTTCGCCTGCTCATTCAGACCCTGGAGATTCTCAAGCGTGGAGAGTTTCGGCCCACGCCCCAGGACTCTGCGTTGGCCACCTATGCCCCACTACTGAAGAAGGAACATGGGAAGATCCACTGGGAGCAAGAGGCAAGCCAAATCTACAATCTTATTCGCGGGACGGATCCCTGGCCAGGAGCTTATACCTTTTACAAAGAGGAGCGATGGAGGGTCTTCAAAGCCAGGGTTGTGGCTAGGGACGGAGGATCCGGCCATCCAGGCCAGATTGTGAAGGTGGAAAAGCTGGATGCCCGAGTGTCCACCGGGAAGGGGATTCTGGCCCTTGAGGAAATTCAAACCCCGAATAGTCGCCGTATGACCTTTCAGGAATATCTTGCCGGGCATTCTGTTGAGGAAGGTGTGATCTTAAAGTAATGGTCATTTTAAAGGATGCACGCACGACAGCTTTGGAGGCGCTGATCCAGGTTGAACGTAAGGGACAGAAGATAGATCAGGCAATGGAGCAGGCTTATGGGGAAAGGCTCTCAGTTAAGGATCGCGGATTGGTGACCGAGCTGGTATACGGAGTGCTGCGACATCGAAGCCGACTGGATTGGGCGTTAGGCCAATTTTGCCGTAAGTCCATCCAGAAACTGTCTCCTATTCTGAGAAACATTCTGAGAATAGGGGCCTATCAAATCCTTTTCCTGGACAGAATTCCTGCTCGAGCGGCGGTGGATGAGGCAGTGCACCTTACCCAGAGAAAGGGAGCCCAGGGGCTCAGTGGCTTTGTGAATGCTGTCCTTCGCTCCCTGGATCGGGGCAGGGCTGCCATCACCTACCCGGACTCTCAAACCGATCCGGTTCGACATCTTTCCGTATCCTATTCACATCCTGAATGGATGGTGAGCCGTTGGCTGAAGCGTTATGGACCTGAACGGACCGTGGCCATCTGTCAGGCCAATAACCAGATCTCGCCGATGACCGTGAGGACAAATACACTTTTAACGACCCGAGAATTGCTTGATGCACAATTGAAAAGTGAGGGAGTGGAAGTTGAGGGTTGCACAGTTTCACCTCTGGCCTTGAGAATAAAGAACGGAACCATTATGGAATCGGCGGCCTATCACAAGGGCTGGTTTTATGTCCAGGACGAGGCCGCTCAACTAGTGGTCCTGGGATTGGCACCCAGACCCGGGGAGGTTATTTTGGATGCCTGCGCAGCACCGGGCGGAAAGACCACTCACATGGCCCAGATCATGGGCAATGAGGGACGAATCATCGCCCTGGATCTGAAGGCCCAACGACTGGAACGGGTTCGTGAAAACTGTCAACGACTGGGAATCAGGATCGTGGAATGCCTCTTGGGAGATGCCCGGGCAGTGAAAGGACTTAAAAACCTAAAAATTAATCGCATTCTGGTGGATGCCCCCTGCTCTGGACTTGGGGTTTTACGAAGAAATCCGGAGGGAAAATGGATCAAGACCGAGGATATCATCCATCGCTCTGCGCAGCTCCAGTTAGAGATCCTGGAGGGTGTCTCACCCTGGCTAAAGGAGGGAGGCATTCTGGTGTATAGTACCTGTTCCACCGAGCCGGAGGAAAATGAAGAGGTGGTGAGAAAGTTTCTTTCGATTCATCCGGAATACGGGATCCAGAACCTGCAGGAGGATCTTCCTCCTGCAGCATCATCCATGATCACTCCTGAAGGATTTCTTTCGACTTTATTGAACAGTGAATCCATGGATGGTTTTTTTGCGGCCAAATTGGTAAAGCGAAGCGGAGGAAAATAGAAATGAGCCTATCCCGAAAAAAGATTGCCCCATCCATCCTGTCGGCCGATTTTGCACACCTGGCGGATGAGATTAGGGCCGTGGAAGAAGCAGGGGCGGATATCATTCATATTGATGTGATGGATGGCCACTTCGTTCCTAACTTTACCATTGGCCCTCCCATCGTGGCCGCCATTAAAAAGGTGGCCAGGCGGCCACTGGATGTTCATCTGATGATGACCAATCCGGATGACTTTATCCCTGAATTTGTAGAGGCCGGAAGCGATTATCTCACCGTTCATGTGGAGACCTGTCCGCATCTTCATCGGACCATTCAGTCTATTAAGGAAAAAGGAATCAAGGCGGGCGTGACATTAAATCCCGCCACGCCCATTTCGTCCGTCGAGCCCATCCTCTCGGAGGTGGACCTGCTCTTGATCATGTCTGTCAATCCGGGTTTTGGGGGCCAGAAGTTCATCCCGTCTGTCATGGATAAAATCAAGGCCGCCCGAAAGATGATCGATGTTCAGGGTCTGAAGGTGGAGCTGGAGGTGGATGGGGGGCTTAAAGTAGACAATGTGGGAGCCATCTCCTCGGCCGGGGCAGACATCTTTGTGGCGGGTTCCGCCATCTTCGGAAGCAAAGATTACAAGCAGACCATTACTAAGATGCGCCACGCGATTGAAGACTGAAAAGTATAGGGTTTGATGGAAGATCAAAAGATCAATGAAATTGTCGAAGGCCTCCATCCCTTAGAGATAAAGGTGCTGAAGGCTTTTAAAACGAATCCGGTATGGTTGCACAGTGCACTTCAAGAAGAGGCCGGAATGGAACCACCTCAACTAGGTAGCGCTCTGGGATGGCTGATGACCAAGGTTCTTGTGAAGGTGGAGCAGGAGATACCTATTCCGTATATTGGCATTACGGACCGGGGGAAGCAGTACGCCCTGCAGGGCCTACCTGAGGTGCGTGTCCTGAAAGAACTAAAATCAGGCAGGAAGTTGACCGTGCGGGATCTCCGGGAACAGATGGGCATGGAACAACTGGAGGTCAGCACCACCATTGGAAACCTCAAAGATCATGGGATGGTGCGTGTGGGTCAAGGGGGGGCTTTAGAATGGACAAAGGCAGAACTCCCGGCGTTTGTGACTTCTCTTGAAAAGCTGTTGAGTTATTTACGGGATCAGCCGGAACCTATAGAATGTACACCGGCTTGGTATCAGGACGAATATGACCATCTCATTAAGGATGTTCTTGAAAAAACGTGGAAGACACGAGGCATCATCAAGATTCATGAAAGAAAGGCCAAACAACTTGCATTAACAGAATTGGGACGTGATCTTGTAAGCCGATTGACTCCCGAGGCGATGGGAGAAGAAGAGAGCAGCCAGCTCACGCCGGAACTGCTCAAGGACGGCGCGTGGCGTGGAAAGTCATTTCGAAAATACAATATTGGCCTTAAACCTCCCCGTGTCTTAGTGGGCAAGAAGCATCCTTATCGAGAGTTTCTGGACCTGGTGAAGACCAAGCTCATTGCCATGGGCTTTGAAGAGATGCGTGGGCCCCTGGTGGAGACCGAGTTCTGGAATATGGATGCCCTCTACATGCCCCAGTTTCATCCGGCGCGGGACATCCATGATGTCTATTTTGTCAAGGAGCCCCAATATGCCCGATCTCTCCCTGAGCCCTATCTCTCCCAGGTGGCGCAGGCCCATGATTCAGGATGGAAGACCGGTTCTGTAGGATGGCGGTATTCTTTCGACATCCACCGTGCCAGGCGACTGGTGCTGAGAAGCCAAGGCACTGCGGTATCAGCACGGACTCTGGCTGGGCAGAGTAACACTGGTGGCCCTAAAATACCAGGAAAGTACTTTTCCATGGCCCGATGTTTTCGCTATGATCAGGTGGATGCCACCCACGCCTGCGATTTTTTTCAGGTCGAAGGAATTGTGCTGGGCGAGGAGATTAATTTCAGGACGCTTTTGGGACTGCTCCAGTTATTTGCCCTGGAGGTCGCCAAGGCCAGAGAGGTGAAATTCCTGCCGGCCTATTTCCCATTCACCGAGCCTTCGGTGGAGCTTCATGTGCAGCATCCTAAGTTGGGTTGGATGGAGCTTGGGGGTGCGGGGCTGTTCAGGCCGGAAGTCACCCGACCCCTGGGGATAGAAGTTCCGGTGATTGCCTGGGGATTAGGGTTGGATCGAATGGCCATGGTGGCCCTGGAAATTTCCGACATCCGGGATCTCTTTTCTACAGATCTGGATTTAATAAGGACAAAACGGATCAAGCAATAAAGCGGCTACGTCATGCCTACAATTCTTGTTAAAAAGAATGATTTGGAAGAGCTCCTGGGAGAAGAGGTGAGCTTAAATCGCCTCGAAACCTTGATTCCTTGGGTGAAGGGAGAGATTAAGGAATATCAGGAGTCCACCGGTGAGTTAAAGATCGAACTTTCTGACAGCAACCGGCCGGACCTCTGGTGTGTGGAAGGCATTGCACGCCAGATCCGGTGTGGCCTTGAAAGACTGCCACTGCGTTACTCTTTTAATGATCCCAAAAAGGTAAAACCGAAATACCAGATCCAGGTGGATCCGGGGCTTCGGGAGCTACGTCCTTTTATAGGGGCGGTGGTGGCCAAGGGATTGAATGTGAGCGAGGAGATGTTGGCCCAGATTATACAGACCCAGGAAAAACTTTCCGATATCTTCGGGAGAAAGCGACACACCGTTTCTATTGGCTATTATCGACTGTCAGGGATCTCCTTTCCGGTATCCTACAAAACTGTTTCCCCTGATGAGGTACGATTTGTCCCCCTGGATTTCGAGGAGTCCATGTCCCCTCGAGAAATCCTGAAAAAACATCCCAAGGGGATTCAGTATGGACATCTCCTGGCCTCCGGTCCGCGCTATCCCATTTTGATAGACTCTAGGGGACAGATCCTCTCATTACCACCCATTATCAACAGCAGGGAGTTAGGCGAGGTGCAGGTTGGGGATCAAGCGTTACTGGTGGAAGCCACCGGCATGGATCTGAGAATGCTGCTGCTGGTGATGAATATCTTGGCGGCCAATCTGTATGATCGGGGGGCAAGAATTGAGCCGGTGGAAATTCTCTATTCTTATCCTACCGACCTGGGCAAGTCCGTGAAAATGCCCCTGTCCCTGTCCAAGCCGGTGAGATTGACGTCTAAGGAGGTTCACAAAGCCCTGGGTGAGCAGATGGAAGTCAAGGAGCTGAGGGCTTTACTCCAGGCCTATGGATATGAGGTGCAGGGTCGAGGACAGGCCGTTGTGGTGAAAGGGCCATTATACAGAGATGACATCATGCATGTGGTGGATGTGATCGAGGATGTGGCCATCAGCCGGGGCTATAACAGTTTTGTCCCCATGATGCCATCCCAGTTCACGGTGGGATCCCTCTCCTCTCTTGAAAGACTCTCGGACCGTGTGCGGGAACTGATGGTGGGTTTTGGATTCCAGGAGGTCATCTCGAATATTCTGATGCCCAAGGCCGACCTTTTGGACCGAATGGGCCTAGAAGAAAAGGTGGTGGAGGTGGACAACAGTATCTCTCAGCAATTCTCGGTCCTTCGTCAATGGATTATTCCCTCGTTATTGAAGGTGGAGGCCGCTTCCTCCAAGTCCTTCTATCCCCACCGGATCTTTGAGGCGGGTGAGGTGGCCGCCTATGATCCAGATTCGGACATGGGAAGCCGAACCGTCCTGCGGCTGGCGGGATTAATTGCCCATCCGACCGCAAGCTTTTCAGAAATGCATTCATTCCTGGAGATGTTGTTCTATTACCTAGGCAGGGACTACTCTCTCGAACCCATACACCATGGATCCTTTATCCCGGGTCGGGTGGGTCGGGTCAGGGTGCAGGACAGGGAAATAGGACTCATCGGCGAACTTCATCCGCAGGTTCAGGAGAACTGGGCCATCAGTATGCCCTCTAGCGTCTTTGAGTTGGCTTTAGATAGCTTACTGACGAGTGAGCTTTAGGCTGCCGAGAGGGACTGTTTTTCTCTCACCATCTGCACCAGCTTGGTAAAACCCTCGGTATCATTCACCGCCATATCGGCCAGGATCTTTCGATCGAGATTTACACCTGCCCCTTTAAGGCCAGAGATAAATCGGCTATAGGAAAGGCCTTGCAACTCCGCTGCGGCATTGATACGGGCAATCCAGAGTCTTCTAAAATCCCGCTTGCGTTGCCGACGATCACGATAGGCATAAATATTGGACTTGTCGACGGCCTCGGTGGCGGTGCGGAACAGCCTGCTCTTTCCACCGTAGTAGCCTTTTGCTTGTTTTAATCTTTTCTTACGTCTCTGTCGGGTCTTAGGCCCGCCTTTTGCGCGTGGCATCTCTCACCTCCAAATTATAGGGGCTCACGTCGCCCCCTCCCTTCCTCGCTAGCGTAGCGCCCCGCAGGGCTCGAAGTTTAGAGCCCGAGGAGCGATATGCTTATACTATTTCCATCATTACTCAAAATGATGATCTACAGATAGGGCAGCAATCTTTTAAGCGCCTGCTGATCCGCCTTGTGGACTTCCACCGGCGGGTTATAGCGTCGTTTGCGCCGAGCTGACTTGTGGCTCAACAAATGGCGCTTGCCTGCCCGTTTCATCATGATCTTTCCAGTTCCACTGATTTTAAATCGCTTTGCTGCACCTCGATGGCTCTTTAATTTTGTTGGCATTTTCTCTGTGGGGGCCTGTGCTAGGATTCGTTAACCGTTGCCCCCACCCTCTACGCTCGGTCTGGCAAAGCCAGAACCTCGCTTATATTAATTGATTATCTGTATCTGTTTGCTTATGCCTTCACGGACTTGGGTGTGAGCAGCATCACCAGGTTTCGTCCTTCCATAGTGGGTGGCTGTTCCACGCTACCACATACACTCACATTCCGGATCACTTTTTCCATAACGACCTTGCCCATGTCCTGATGAGCCAGCTCTCGGCCGCGAAACATCAGGGTGATCTTGACCTTGTTTCCCTCTTCCAGAAATTGCTTCACGTGTCGAAGCTTAAACTCCAGGTCATGGGGGCCCGTATAGGGTCTCAGCTTGACCTCCTTCACATGAGTACCCTTTTGATGCAGCTTCTGAGCGTGCAACTTCTTGGACTGCTCGTATTTGTACTTGCCATAGTCCATGATCCGGCAGACGGGCGGATTATTCGTCGGGGCCACCTCTACCAGGTCATAGCCGACTTCCTCCGCCTTTTTGATGGCTTCCCGGACAGGCAGGATTCCCAGTTGTTCGCCTTCGAGGCCGATCACCCTGACCTCTCTGACCCTGATCTCATGGTTCACACGCAATTTGGGTACTGTTATAACGAGCCTCCTTTGCTTAGAAAATAAATTAAGTATCTAGGTGTAGTAATTTAAAGATTTTGAGTGATTCCCTCAGGTTTTATGACAAATCTAGTTTTCTTCCTCTATCTTCAAAAGATTACTTTCTTTCAGTGATTGATTTAGGTTGTTGCACTATCCTGTTTTTAATCTCTTCTTGAATGGCATCGATAAAATCATTGAGCATCCGGGTTCCCAAATCTCCAGCGGTTCGGCTTCGCACGGCAATGGTCTTTGAAGTGGCTTCTTTTTCACCAATGATCAGCATATAGGGAACCTTGGCCATTTGAGCTTCACGGATTTTAAAGCCCATCTTTTCATTTCTGACATCGGTCTCTACACGCAGGCCCTGGTCCTTGAGTTGTTGTGCCACCTGTTGGGCATATTCATGCTGGTGTTGGGTAATGGGGATAATCACCACCTGAATGGGGGCCAGCCAGGTAGGGAAGGCTCCGGCGTAGTGCTCGATTAAGACCCCCAGAAACCGTTCCAGTGAACCCATGAGGGCCCGATGGACCATGATCGGTTGATGCTCACGCCCATCCTCGCCCACATAGCTAATGGAAAATCTCTGGGGAAGGTTAAAGTCCACCTGAACGGTGGCGCATTGCCAGGCTCGCCCCAAGGTGTCTTTGATCTTGATATCAATCTTGGGCCCATAAAAAACCCCTTCTCCAGGGTCCACTTGGTAGTGCAGGTCCTTCTTTTTCAGGGCGGACTCCAAGGCATGAGTTGCCTTTTCCCAGTCCTCCAATGTTCCCACCGCCTTCTCGGGGCGAGTGGAGAGATAAATGTCATGCTGATCAAAACCAAAAGTTCTGGACACAAACAATGTGAAGTCCAAGACCTTCAGAACTTCCTCCTCCAACTGGTCAGGCCTGCAAAAGATGTGGGCGTCATCCTGGCTAAATCCCCTAACCCTCAGAAGACCGTGAAGGACCCCAGATCTCTCATAGCGGTACACCGTTCCGATCTCTGCCAGTCGAATGGGCAAGTCTCGATAGCTTCGCAGATGGGTTTTATAGATCATAATATGGAAGGGACAGTTCATGGGCTTAATCTGGTAGTCTGTTTCCTCTACACGGACCGGACTGAACATGTTTTCTTTGTAGAACTCCAGATGGCCGCTACGTTTCCAAAGGTCGATCCGGGCAAGGTGAGGAGTGAAAACAAGATCGTAGTCCCGCTGCTCATGCTCCTGGCGCCAGAAGTCCTCGATGAGGCGCCTCATCCGGGCCCCTTTGGGATGCCAGAGGACCAGGCCAGGACCGATCTCCTCTTGGATACTAAAAAGGTCCAGTTCTCTGCCCAGCTTTCGGTGATCCCGCTTCTTCATCTCCTCCAACTTGACCAGGTGGGCATCCAGATCGTTTTGCGTTAGGAAAGAGACTCCATAGATGCGTTGCAGCATGGGATTTTTTTCACTACCCCTCCAGTAGGCCCCTGCCGTGTTGAGAAGTTTGAATGCACCGATCTTGCCGGTGGAGGGAAGATGAGGCCCTTCGCAGAGATCCACAAATTCTCCCTGCTCATAAAGGCTGATCTTGGGATCAGGAATTTCCCGGATGATCTCTACCTTGTAGGCTTCGCCCTTCTTTTTAAAAAACTCGATGGCTTCTTCCTTGTGAAGTTCCTTTCGGATAATGGGCAAATCGGCACGGACGATTTCTTTCATGGTGTTCTCGATCTTGAGCAGATCTTCTGGCGTGAATGGCCGTTCATATTCAAAGTCGTAATAAAACCCTTCATCGATGGCTGGACCGATGGCCAACCGAACTCCGGGAAAAAGTCTCTTCACCGCCTGGGCCATGAGATGAGAAGAGCTATGCCTGTAGACCTCGCGACCCTCCGGAGAGGTGAAAGGGAGTGGATCCACGGTGACATCCTGCTGGACAGGGATTCTCAGGTCATACAGGCTTCCGTTGACCTTCACAGCGACCACATCTTGAGGAATTCTCTTGCCCAGTGTCTCCAGAAGTTCTAAGAAGGAGGTTCCTCGTCTGCATTTTTTCTGTGTACCTTCAGGAAATTTAACGGTCACCTGTTCAGACATGATATGCTTATGTCATTAAAAAATAAAGATAATAAAAGGCATCATAATCCACCGTTATGATGCCTTTCTTAACCCACCCCTTATCGGTTTGGGCAATACAGGCCTCTCAGTGAATAATCGCAATGGTAGGCACGGGCGGTCTTGAACCGCCGACCTCTACCGTGTCAAGGTAGCGCTCTACCCCTGAGCTACGCGCCTATTTTGAAATTCATCCTATTAAAAAAGCCTTCATTTGTCAAGAGATAAGGGTATGGATGGGATAGGATGAGTTTAGGAGTTTTAGAGCCAAAGAATCCCTATCAAGCCCCCAAAGTCAATTTCGCTTTAAAGGGATTCTCAGCTCCTTGATCTTCTTTCGCAAGGTGTTACGATTCATTCCCAGGATCAGTGCGGCTTGAATCTGATTTCCGTTTGTCTCTTTTAGAGTAAGACTAATGAGCGGCCTTTCGATCTCATTTAGAAGCAGTGTGTAAAGGTTTTTTGGCTGGCTGGCCTTGATCTTTTTGACAAAATCTTTGAGTTTTCTCTCCACAAAGTCTTCCAACAAAGGGTCCTGGGGAAGGGACCGCCCAGACGATCGTGTGGAGGAGCGGGTTGGCCGCTCCGAGTCCTCAAGCAAAGTTTGGATCGCTTCGAGAACACGCTTACAATTTTTTTTTAATAACGTTGGGGGAATGGCCAGGATGGGTACAGAATGACTACCAGATGGGTGATGCTGTACTTGGTGAAGTGTACCCATCCAGCCTTTTTTAGACTCTAGGATGACGAGGTCGAAATGATGATTGTCAGATATTTTTGACGGTCTGCTAAAAGGCTCAAAGGCCACGACCCAAGAGGTTATCTTAGACAATTCCTTTTCCAGTAGTTGTGGGAGTTCCTTATCCTCATGTACAAAAAGAACACGCCGTTGTGCCATGGTCACTTCCACCCTTCCCTCACCGGGCCACTGGGCTTGAAAAAGAGTTCACATTAGCCTTACAAAAAAAGATATCCTTCGATCCTCCAGGGAGGTAGAAAGATGAGAATACAGTGAGGCTACATCTCCTTAATTTTATGGGTATTGTTTTTGGAGAGAACGTCGCGTGCTTATTTAGGAATATCGCCCACCTGATATTCCACACGCCTTCGATCATGCCCCATGAAAGATAGGGATACCTTCTATCACACTTTAAACGATCCTGTCAATAAAAAATTAACCAGGCTGGAAGGTGAGCGTCTGATCATCAAAATCTACCCGAATTCGATCTCCATCTTTGAACGTTCCGTCCATGAGCTTTAGGGCTAGAGGGCTCAGAACGTCTCGCTGGATCACTCGTTTGAGAGGCCGTGCCCCGAACACCGGATCGTATCCTTCTCGGGCCAGAAATTCTTTGGCCTTTTCTGTAAGATGCAGTTCGATTTTTCTCTCTGTTAATCGGTTCTGTAGATGTTGGATCTGGATCTCCACGATGCTCTTGATTTGTTCCGGTTTTAGAGGGTTGAAAATAATGATGTCATCCACCCTGTTTAAAAATTCTGGGCGGAACTGAGCCCGTAAGGCCGCCATCACTATTTTTTTAAGCTCTGATCCATCCTTTCCGACCAGATCCTGAATATGTTGACTCCCCACATTGGAGGTCATAATCACTACGGTATTTTTAAAATCCACGGTTCGCCCCTGACCGTCTGTCAGCCGGCCGTCATCCAGCAATTGAAGCAGGAGATTAAAGACATCTGGATGTGCCTTTTCGATCTCATCAAAGAGAATGACACAATAGGGTTTACGACGGACAGCTTCGGTGAGCTGGCCTCCTTCTTCGTAACCCACATAGCCGGGAGGTGCACCTATTAAACGAGCGACGCTGTGCTTTTCCATATATTCGGACATATCAATTCGGATCAAGGCCTGTTCATGATCAAACAAAAATTCGGCCAAGGCTCGAGCCAGCTCGGTCTTACCCACTCCTGTGGGGCCCAGAAAGATAAAAGAGCCCATGGGTCTTTGGGGATCCGCGATTCCGGCCCTGGCCCGGCGGATGGCATCCGAGACAGCCCGGATCGCCTCCTCTTGGCCCACCACTCTCTTGTGAAGATGCTCTTCCATCTGAAGGAGTTTTTGTATCTCCCCTTGAAGCATGCGGGTCACCGGGATCCCTGTCCACTTGGACACGATCTCGGCGATATCTTCCTCATCCACCTCCTCCTTAAGCATCTTCTGGTGGGCCTGCAGGTCCTGGAGGTTTTTATTTTCAGCCTCAAGTTGTTTATTGAGCTCGATCATCCGACCATATCGAAGCTCGGCGGCCCTTCCCAAGTTCGCTTCCCGCTCGGCCTGCTCGGTCTCGATTCGGGTCTGCTCGATCTGTTCTTTAAGTTGTCGGATCTTCTGAATAGTCTGTTTTTCAGCCTGCCACTGAACCTTTAAGTGATTTCCTTCCTCGCGGAGATGGGCTAAATCCTTTTCAATCCGATCCAGTCTTTCCCTGGAGGCGGGGTCTTTCTCCTTCTTTACCGCTTCCCGTTCGACCTCTAGTTGCCTAATTTTACGCTGGATCTCATCCAGCTCAGTGGGCATGCTGTCGATCTCGATTCTCAAACGAGATGCCGCTTCATCAATAAGGTCGATGGCCTTATCCGGCAGGTAGCGATCCGAAATGTAGCGATGGGATAAGACAGCTGAAGCAATCAGTGCAGAATCCTTAATCCTCACCCCGTGATGGACCTCATATTTCTCTTTGAGTCCTCGGAGAATGGAGATGGCCTCATCCACTGTGGGCTGGTCCACCAGCACCGGTTGGAACCTTCGTTCCAGGGCGGGATCTTTTTCAATATGCTTCCGATACTCATCCAGGGTAGTGGCGCCGATACAGCGCAGCTCACCTCTAGCCAGGGCCGGTTTAAGCATATTGGAAGCATCCATGGCCCCCTCGGCTGCTCCGGCCCCAACAAGCGTGTGGAGTTCATCAATGAAGAGAACGACCTGTCCATTAGATTCTGTGACTTCTCTGAGGACGGCCTTCAGGCGATCTTCAAACTCTCCCCGATACTTGGCACCTGCAATGAGGGCCCCCATGTCCAAGGCCACGACCCGTTTGTTTTTTAGCCCCTCTGGAACATCCCCGCTCACGATACGCTGGGCAAGACCCTCTGCGATGGCGGTCTTTCCCACCCCGGGCTCTCCTATAAGGACAGGATTATTTTTGGTCCTCCTGGACAGGACCTGAATGACCCTACGGATCTCCTCATCACGACCGATCACCGGATCCAGCTTACCCTTGCGCGCAAGTTCTGTGAGATCTCGGCTGTATCTGGCCAGGGCTTGATATTTTTCTTCAGGATTGGGGTCTGTCACCCGCTGGGTTCCCCGGACCTCTGCCAGTGCTGCTAAGATTCTGGACCGAGTGACCCCCTGTTGCTGAAGAAGCCCAGTGGTAGGTCCTCCGGTTTCCATCACGGCCAAGAACAGATGCTCAGTGCTGATATATTCATCTTTAAGTCGTTCTGCCTCCTGTTGGGCCTGATCAAGAACAGACTTAAGCCGTGGTGAAATATAAACCTGCCCCGTAATCCCCGGCCCAGTCACTTGGGGCATCCGATTGATCTCTTTTTCCAAGGTTTGGGCAAGTGCCTGGTGATTAGAGCCCAGCTTTTTGAGCAATGCAGGAACTAACCCATCAGGCTGCTGGACGAGAGCCAAGGCCAGGTGCTCCACATCAATCTGCTGTTGCTGATGACTGTCGGCCAGTCTTTGGGCATCCTGTACCGCTTCTTGGGCCTTTATTGTGAGACGATCGAGTCTCATAAGGGCATCCTTTCTTTTTGTATCCCTCTTATCCTTCTTCGATTTTAATCTTTATGGATTTTTTAGGGCTGGATGCTGGTGGATCTGGAGAGTCGGCTGTTTGCCTATGCTCCAGGACCTGCCAGATCTCAGCCTGCATCTCATTCATCTTGTTGTGCATCTGTAAGAGCAGCTCCACTCCGGCCAGATTGATTCCCAGATTTTGGGTGAAGTAGAGAATGGTCTTTAGTTGCTCCACGTCCTTTTGGGAATAGAGTCGCGTCTTGCCCTTAGTACGACTGGGGGCAATGAGACCTTCCCGTTCATACAATCGCAGAGTCTGGGGATGGACCCCCAGCATCTGGGCCACCACGCTGATGGCAAAGAGTGGCCGATCATCGATCGCCATGTTGGGTTCTCCTTTACCGAACCTCCACCTGGATCTGCTTTGGTTTTGCCCTTTCCAGTTTGGGTATTCTGATTTCCAACACCCCGTCCTTAAACCTGGCCTTAACTTTTTCTGGGTCCACGATGTTTGGCAGGGTAAAGGAGCGCTGGAAGGACCCATAAGACCGCTCAATACGATGGTATCGATCCTTTTCTACTTCTTTTTCCATCTTCCTTTCCCCTTTGAGGGTCAGGATATTCTCTTGGATTTGGAGGTCAATATCCTTAATTTCTAGACCAGGTAGATCGGCTTTGACCACAAACGCCTGGTCGTCTTCGAAGATATCCACCGTAGGTGCCCAATGGCCTCCAAAAACGTCATCGGGTTTTCCTGTGACCCGTGAGACGCTCTCGCTAAACAGCCGGTTCATTCTATCCTGCAATGCCTGTAGATCCCTAAAAGGATCCCACCTTGTCAGTTCCATGTTCTCCTCCTTTCTTCTTAGCTCGGCCAGGACTCCGTGTCTATTGGTACCGAGCGTTGTTGTAATTATCTAATTTTTAAGTATTAATATGATACCCTTCATTAATACTTTATTAAATATAAACTTTCTACATCATATATCTTTATAATATTATTGTCAAGTAAAAATTTAGGCCTATTGACGGCTTTTGTGTTAGGTGTTATCTTTGTATACAAGTATGTTTGAAAAATCAGGTCCTATAACTATGTTAGTTCTGGCCTTAGTCTTGTTTAGAGTGGAAACGGGCTGGGGTGAGGTTTATCATTTCACGGATCGGGAGGGAGTCTTCCACTTCACTAATGTTCCCACTGATCCAAGATATAAAAGGCTAATGATTACCGATGGATTCAAACGTTCCTATGTTTCTCCCAAACAGCTTTCTTTGATCCTACGGACGATTGAGAAGAGCGCTGAGAAATTTGACCTGGAACCTGCCCTGGTCAAGGCCGTGATCAAGACCGAGTCTGACTTTAATCCCATGGCCATTTCCTCTGCTGGTGCCATGGGACTCATGCAGCTGATGCCTCAAACTGCCAACCGGTGGTCCGTCAATAACCCTATGGATCCTGTGGAAAATATCTGGGGTGGTGTACGTTATCTGCGGCATCTTTTGGATCTTTTTGATGGACAACTGGCTCTGGCCATTGCGGCTTACCATGCTGGAGAAAACCGGGTTCAGGAGAATTGGAACATTCCCCCCATACCGGCCACCCAGGAATATGTCCACAGGGTTCTCAAACACTACAAAAGGTATCTGGGAGATAAGGCTGCACGCAACACGATTTATAAAGTGACCATGACCACCGGAGAGGTGATCTATACCGATCATCCTCAAAGATACCTAGACAGCGGACCTTCAAGATCAAATGAGGCCATGGTCCGCTGATTTCTGAGTCCTTGGTGTTTCTGCCAGTTCTTTCCGTGGGTTTTTGGATAATCAGATCGAAAGTGAACCCCAACACTTCCCCGACGTTTCAGGGCGGCTATTGTGATGAGCATCGCCACGGTAGCCATGTTGAGGGTCTCTACTGCTGAGCGGGAGGGGTGACAACCCGATAGAAGTTTGAGGTAGCCTGTCAATGTATTGAGTGCCTCTCGCAAAGACTTTTCTGATCTGATGATCCCTACCTTTTCCCACATGATTCGTTTGATGGTCCATTGGATTTCTAAAGTCTGATCGGCGCCCAGCCTCTGGGCCTTCGAAAAGTTGAGGGTGGGAAAGTCATTAGGGAGGTTGACCATTTTTTTATAATGTTGAGTCACAAATCGCCTGGCTGCTTTAGCTGCCCTGGCCCCGAACACAAGACCCTCCAGCAGTGAATTGCTACCCAGGCGATTAGCTCCGTGGACCTGAGTGCAGGCCACTTCTCCCACAGCAAAGAGTCCCTTCAATGTCGTCTTCCCGTCCAGATTGGTTTTCACTCCACCGATCATGAAATGGGCCGCTGGACTGACAGGGATAGGCACACGGGTGATGTCAAGACCATAAGATAGGCAGGTCTTGTGGATCATGGGGAACCGCTTTTTAAGATAAGCCTTGTCAAGGTGGGTCGTGTCTAAATAGACATGGGGCAGGTGGTCCGTCTGCATCTCAGCCCAGATGGCTCTGGATACGACATCCCGAGGTGCCAAGTCCTTTGCAGGGTGGTAGCGTTCCATGAATGCCTCACCTTTTTTATTTCTGAGAATAGCCCCTTCTCCACGCAACGCTTCGCTCAGTAAAAAAGCGGGAGCATTGGTGATGCATAAGGCGGTAGGGTGAACCTGGACGAATTCCATATCCTCCAGAATGGCTCCTGCGCGGTAGGCCATCGCCATTCCGTCTCCTGTGGCCGCTTCGGGATTGGTGGTTCGAAGGTAGATCTGACCGGCTCCTCCTGTAGCCAGAACGGTGGCCTTGGCCAGAACAGTAACCCACTGACCAGTATGTTCGTTAAGGGCTAACGCCCCCAGACAAACACCGTCTTTCGTAATGAGATCCAGGATGAAGTGGTGATCTAACAGTCTAATTTTTTTCTGTGACTTGGTCTTCCTGAGAAGTGTTCTGACTATTTCTTCCCCTGTGGTATCTCCCTTGGCTCTTAAGACTCGTGCCTGGCTATGACCCGCCTCCTTTGCATGGAGGAACCGATTACCCTTACGATCAAATCGAGCACCCAATGCAATAAGGTCCTTGATACAATGAGGACCCTCTCTTACCAAGATTCGGACCGCTTGCTCACAGCACATCCCGGCTCCGGCCCTCAAGGTATCCTGGTAATGGGCCTCTTGATCCTTCGGCCCGCCCAAGGCTACAGCCACACCTCCCTGGGCATAGGGGCTGCTGCCCTGAGGTCCTTTTCCTTTATTGAGAATCAGGACCTGTCCACCTTGGGCCAGGTCCAGGGCGGCCTGAAGACCGGCCACGCCGCTACCTAAGATCAAAAAATCCGTCACAATACTTGAGACGTTCTGTTTCGATTGCATTCCGCTGTATCAATCCGTGGGGGCCGCTGTTAAGGTAAAAGGATTATCTCCCTCCAAAGCCACGATCTGAAGGGCCGTATCTTCCTTTAATTGTAGTGTGGTATTACCACGATTTTGGAAGGTACCTTGAGGCGATTGAGAATTCACATTCCAGTGGAGCAGGACCTTCACCTTCTCTCCATCGATCTGAATCAGATCTACGGTCAGGTCCATCTGAAGCTGATCCGCTTTTTCAAAGACTTCCTGGACTGCTTTGAAAGTTTCGGGATGCTCCTCCTGGAATTTGGGTGAAAAATAGGATTTCAGGGCGGACAGGTCTTTCTTTCCATAAACCTCTTCAAGGCCTATGAGAAAGGAATCAATCCTACTGATCTGCTGATCCGTCTCGGTTAATTTCACTTGACCCTTGGAACATCCCGCAATGAACAACAGGCTCCACCCCACCAAAACAGAAAACAGCAAACCTCCTGCAAAAATAATCTGGGTCTTGCGAAGAGAATACATAGGCAGATTATAGGGATAATCTTGAGCGGGGTCAAGCACGACTCCAAATATGTCTTGCCATTCTGAACAAAAGTGGCTACAATAATCACCGAGGAGTTTGAGCCATGTCCAGGGTTGTAAAGAAGCGCAGAAAGAAGATGCGCAAGCACAAATATCGTAAGCTCAGAAAGCGGATGAGGCACAGCCGCAGATAAAAATGGTGAGGGTGATGCTGCCTGGTGGAAAGAGGGGGGCAGAGATGTCACGTCGGGAAGAAAGTAGTCCGGCGAAAAAGGTCCGGGTCTGTGTCAGGACCGGCACATCAATCTATGTGGGGGATTTTCTGATTCCTCCCATGCGAAATCGTCTCTCGGATGTCCTCAATGAGGAAGACCGGATTTTTATTAATCTTACGGATGTGATCATTAATAATAACGGCAACGAGAAGATGCCATTTGTCACTCTCAATAAGCATATGATCGAGTCTATGGCTCTGGTGGAGAAAGACTAAAGACTTCATTCACATCGCTAAAGGATCCTCCAGGGCGAGGTCCCCCGCTGATCACATAGATATGGTTCCTTACCACGGCTGCCCCCAAACCATGGCGGGCGGTGGGCATGGGGGCCATGGCCTGCCAGCCGTCTGTTGTAGGGTCGTACATCTCGTTGAGATTGAAGGTGCCTTCCGGGAACTCACCTCCCAGGATAAAAATCTTGTTATCCAGCACCCCCGCAGTAATCCCGCTCCGTGGTGTGGGCAGGGGGGGCTTTTTGATCCACCGATCCTGCTTAAAGTCATAGGCCTCATGGATGGCTAGATTGTTAGCGTAGGAAGATTTTAGTCTTCCCCCCACCGCGTAGAGGGTATCCCCCACCACGGCCACGGCTAAATGATCTCTGGCCGTGGGCATCGGGGTCTTTGGCTCCCAGTGATCCGAGGCGGGATTATACTTCTCGTTGACGGAACTGTTCTGGCCATCAGCATATCCTCCTATGGCATATAGGTTACCCTGGTACACACCCACTGCCAAGGCCCCACGGGCGGTGGACATGGGTTTCTTGGTTGCCCAGTGGTCTGAGTTCGGATCATACTCATACACACGGTCTGAAGGAGTCCAGGAAAGGTTTCCGGTAAATCCTCCGATCACATAGAGCCGGCCATTTACCGCACCAATGCCTGCGTGATGAAGGGATTTGGGAAGTGGCGCCAACTTTCGCCAAATATTTTTCGAGGTATCATATTCTTCCACCAAGGCTGTCACTCCCAGGCGGCCAAAGCCTCCTACAACATAGACCTTAGTCCCTAAAGAGGCAACAGCTACTTCGGTCCGCTTGGTTGGGGCGGAGGCCTTGGTACTCCAGGATCCTGCCAATGGCCCTAAGGCAGCCGCAGTCCCTATAACGACAGTGACACAAAGGCCTAATGTGCCAACACACCATCCTGATCTGATCATCGTTCTCCTCGCATTCTGATGACTGAAAGGCTACTCGTTCTGGTTCAAAATTTCAAGAGTTTCAGCAGTGTGGACTTCAATTTACTCATAAAGGGCATAAAGGGGTTACCTTGCAGTTTTAGCATGATTGTGCCACAATCAAAAATTAGCTATATAGAAGTTTATCATCGAGGATTAGAACATTATGCCTTGGTTTAGACGCATTAGAATCCGAGGTCGGGGGAAGTGGAAAAAGAGGCTGAAGCTGGGCCTGTGGGCGTTTGCAGGACTGGGTGTTTTTTTAACTCTTTATCTTATGGTCTTATATGTGATTGTGACAGACCGTTTTGAGGGAAAGCGCTGGAGACTGCCCTCTAAGGTCTATTCCGACTCCTTTGTCCTATATCCGGGTCAGGATCTGGCAGGTACCCACTTAATGGATCGATTAAGGAGGCTAGGCTATCATTCGGTTTCGGGCCTTCCCCAGAACCCGGGTGAGTTTCACCTGGAGCCTGGTAAACTTGAAATCTTTCTTCACGACTTTTCCTATCCAGATCATGATTTTAAGGGTTTTCTGGTCCATCTTTCACTGGGAAACGGCAGAATCAGCAAGATGACCGAACCTCCAGGTGATGAAGAGCTCGCCATGGTCGAACTTGAGCCGGAACTAGTGGCAGCCATATTTGATGAGGCTTGGGAAGAGCGTAATCTGGTTCGGCTGGATGAAATGCCTCCACATCTCATCGAAACTATTCTTTCTGTCGAGGACATCCGGTTCTATCAACATAAAGGTGTAGATCTTCGGAGTATTGCCAGGGCCCTCTGGGTGGACCTCAAGGAGGGGGCTATCGTTCAAGGGGGAAGTACCCTCACCCAACAATTGGTCAAAAACTTCTTCCTGACCCAGGAGCGTACCATCACAAGGAAAATCAATGAGGTTTTCATGGCCTTGCTGTTGGAGATGCGCTACTCCAAAGAAGAAATACTGGAGGCATATCTCAATGAGATTTATTTCGGCCAAAGTGGGACGATGGGGATCTATGGTGTGGGGGAAGCCTCCCGCTTTTATTTTGGAAAGACTGCTGAGGTCATTACCTTGGGCGAATCGGCACTCCTAGCAGGAGTGATTAAATCGCCCAATAACCTTTCTCCATACCGTGATCCAGAGCGGGCCAGAGCTAGAAAGACCGTCGTACTGGACCGGTTGCTGGCCTTAGAGAAAATCACTCTTTCTCAATACAACCAAGCCAAGAGGGAAGCACTGCCCAAACGCCTTCCTCTGGAGCGTGGTCCAGCGGCTCCCTATTTTGTGGAATTTGTCCGGCAGCAACTCTCGGAACACTATTCCTCTCAGGTCTTAACTTCGGAAGGCTTAAAGATCTTCACCACACTGGATATGCAGCAACAGAAGATTGCCGAAGAAGTTCTGGGGAAAGGCCTTGAGAGTCTTGAACGCACCTATCCTCATCTGCGTCGTGAAGACCCCCCGCAGAAGCTGCAGGGTTGCCTGATTGCTCTTCAGCCCCAGACCGGCCACATCAAGGCCATGGTGGGGGGAAGAAACTTTCAGACCAGCCAGTTTAATCGGGCCACTCAGGCCAGACGTCAACCAGGCTCCCTCTTTAAACCTTTTGTATATGCCGCTGCCATCAGCCAGTCTCTTACAGCCGAGGGCCAACCTTTTACTGCTACCACCCTCATCGAGGACTCACCTTTTACTCTGATGTCCGAGACCGGGATCTGGAATCCTCAGAACTATGACAAGACGTATCATGGAACCGTTACCCTTAGGACAGCCCTTGAAAACTCCTTAAATGTGGCCACCGCCAGGATGGCTCAAGAGATTGGTATTGACCGTGTGATTAGCATAGCCCGGGCCATGGGGATTCAGAGCCCTTTAAAGGGTGTGCCCTCACTGGCTTTGGGAACCTCTGAAGTCATTCCCTTAGAGATCGGTTCTGCCTATGCGGTCATTGCCAATGGTGGGGTCAAGGTGGAACCCCTAGCCGTCAAGGAGGTAGTGGATGCTGATGGTCAGGTCTTAGAAAGAAGAACACTGGATATGACCACTGTCCTGACACCTCAAGAGTCCTATCTCCTCACCTATCTTCTTGAAGGTGTCGTGGATCGAGGAACGGCTAAGGGGGTACGCGCCCTTGGCTTTGATCGGCCTGTCGCAGCTAAAACCGGGACCACCAGTGATTATAAGGATGCATGGTTCTTAGGTTTTACGCCGGATCTCCTGTCAGTGGTGTGGGTAGGGTTTGATCAGTCTATATCTACTGAGTCAGGTGCCACAGACTCAAATGGATTGAGTGTGGGAGAGCTTCGATTGACTGGGGCCCAGGCTGCCTTACCCCTCTGGACGGAATTTATGAAGCAGTCCATGATGGGGCTCCCCGTCAATGATTTTGTTGCCCCGCCGCGCATTATATACAGAACGATTGATCCCAAGACCGGTCTTCTCTCTACCCAGAATTGTCCGGAAGCGATCCGTGAGGCCTTTATTGAGGGGACGGAACCTCAGGAGAATTGTGGGGAGGCTGGCAGGTTACCGAAGGGTTTTTTCAAATGGTTCAAGCATCTGATTTCCACACCATGAAAGAGTGGTACAAGTTATTTCCAAGTTTGGCCCTATTGATCTTGTTTTGGGCAGGGTGTATGCCTTCGCAGCAGTCAATCGGTCCCGATGAACTTCCACTCAAGCCCGTGTCCAGTACCGATCAACAGTCTGATCTTGAACAGTCGGGTCGGCTGGCTGCATCTTTTAAATTGACTGAGGAAGGGCGCGATTATCTCCGCTCAGGTCGCCTAGATGAGGCCAGATCTAAATTTGAGAAGGCCATTTCTCTGTCTTCCTCAAATCCCTATGCCTACTTCTATCTGGGCGAAGTTAAATATCTCAAACAAGAATATCAAAAATCCCTTCCTCTGTTGGAACGGGCAGAATTGTTTTTGCTGAGGGACAGTGTTTGGCTTTCCAGGGTGCATGTCCTGAGGGGGAAAAACTACGAGGGACTTTCCCTTTTTGATGAAGCGAGGGGCCAGTACCAGCAGGCCCTGGCTGAGGACCCCAATAATCCCGAGGCCCAGGAGGGTATTCAGCGCCTGCAAAGTTCTGGAGAGACGAGATAAGCTATGGGCTTGACCATCTTGGAGAAAAATCTTATTTGACATTCCAAGGAATGCCATGCTAGAAATACCGCATTTGACATGCTTTCAAGAGAGGTAAAGATGTGCTTATTCACAAGATATCTGATCTTAGTAATTTTGGGATGGGGACTGCTGGGTTGCACTCCGTCTTCCAGTACGATTAAAATTGCCGTGGCCGGGCCCATGACTGGGGACCAGAGTAAGCAGGGTAACGATCTCAAGAATGGTGTGACATTAGCAGTTTTGGAATGGAATGAGAAGGGTGGCATCCTGGGAAAGAAAATAGAGCTGTTAGTAGGAGATGATCAGCATGATCCCAAACAAGCGGTGTCAGTAGCAAACCGCTTTGTAAACTCAGGAGTGGTGGGTGTAGTAGGACATTGGAACTCTAGTGCCACCATCCCGGCCTCGGAGGTATATTCTCGGGCGCCCATCCCCATGATCACTCCAGCCTCCACCAATCCCCAAGTGACGGATCGAGGATACCCCAATGTCTTTCGAGTCTGTGGCCGGGACGATCAGCAGGGTCGGGTGGCGGCTGCGTATGTGATTCAGGAGCTTCGGGCCAAGCGGGTTGCTATTCTCCATGACAAGACCACTTACGGCCAGGGTCTGGCCGATCAGTTCAAAAAGGCCCTAGGAGATCGGACCGAGATTGTATACTATGGAGGGATTATCCAGGGAGACAAGGATTTCCGGGGTGTGTTGACCACCGTGGCCGGGAAAAAACCCGATCTTTTTTTCTTTGGAGGAATCTATCCCGAAGGGGGCCTGTTGGTTAGACAGGCCAAGGAGGTGGGTCTCACTGCCCCTATGATGAGTGGGGATGGAGTGATCGACCCTGTCTTTATCCAGATTGCTGGGGAGGCGGCCGAAGGGACCTATCTCACCTTTACCCCGGATACCACTAAGATGCACGGGGCCCAAGGGGTGATCGACCGTTATCGGGTCCATTACGGCGAACCAGGTCCCTATTCTTTATATGCTTATGATGCAGCCAATGTGTTGCTCAAAGGAATTCAGTTGGCGGGTGCCACGGATGGTCGTAAGGTGAGCGAGGTCATTCATGGGTTGACTTATGACGGGGTGACAGGCCGGATCCAGTTTGATACGAAAGGGGACATCCCCAAGATCCAGTATGTGGTGTGGCTGACCCGGCAGGGGAAGTTTGAGGAGATTTGGCGACCCAGTGGCCTTTAGCGACCCATCACATACCATTATCCATCCTTTTCCATCTCATCCATCACAAGAGGACTCATGCTCTTACAACAGCTCATCAATGGCCTAACCCTAGGCGCAGTCTATGCATTAATTGCCCTGGGCTACACCATGGTTTATGGCATCTTAGGCCTCATTAATTTTGCCCATGGGGAAATATATATGATCGGGGCCTACCTGGGCATTATCTTTCTGGGGCTATTGACTGCCATGGGTATAACATCCCAACACTTAATACTGTCTCTGCTTGTGGTATTTCTGGCTACCGCTGTCTATTGCGGGGCCTATGGGTTCACTCTGGAGAGAGTGGCCTACAGACCCTTGCGCCAAGCCCACCGTCTGGCTCCTCTGATTTCGGCTATTGGAATGTCCATCTTCCTTCAGAATTATGTGATGCTCACTCAAGGGTCGGTCGACAAGGTCTTTCCCCATGATGTCCTGCCCGCAGGCGGTATCATGCTGGGCGAATCGACTCCCATTAGCTATATCCAGATCCTGATCCTATCTACCTCAGTACTACTAATGGTGGCTCTGCATTTGTTTGTGGCTAAGACACGACTGGGGAAAGCTATCCGGGCCACGGCCCAGGACAGCCGGATGGCCAGCCTGGTGGGGATCAATATTAATGGAGTCATTGCCACCACATTCGTGATCGGGTCGATACTGGCCGCGGCCGCCGGTATCATGGTGGCCATGTATTACGGGGTGGTGAACTTCTTTATCGGTTACGTGGCCGGGATCAAGGCTTTCACAGCAGCGGTGCTGGGAGGAATTGGCAATATTCCAGGAGCCATGCTAGGGGGCATCCTATTGGGCTTGGTGGAAAGCCTGGGATCCAGTTACATTTCGAGTGAGTATAAGGACCTCTACTCCTTTGTGATCCTGATTCTGGTCTTGATCTTCAGGCCTACAGGGCTGCTGGGAGAACGGGTTGCCGAGAAGGTGTGATCGATGTCGATACGATGGATATGGATAGCCTCTCTGTGGGTTGGTTTACTGGTCCTTCCCTTTACAGGTCCTTGGAAAGCGGTATGGGTAGGCGGATCTGTTCTGGCCGGTGGCCTGGTGTGGAAATGGATATATATTCTATCTAGGCAGGTAGTGGCCGGTGAATCCCTAAAAGGTGTTTTGTATCCACTGAAATGGATTCAAGGCTTCTGCCAAAATCCTTTGGCCAAGTATTTAGGACTAGTGGCGGTTCTTTTCGTCCCCCCATTTTTGAATAATTATGCAATTGATGTATTGACCCTGACCGGAATTTATGTGGTGCTGGCCCTGGGATTAAATATCGTGGTTGGCTTGGCCGGGCTTTTAGACCTGGGCTACATTGCCTTTTATGCCATTGGGGCTTATACCTATGCCCTCCTATCAGTTCACTACGGTGTATCGTTTTGGATTGGGATGCCTCTGGGAGGGATGACCGCTGCGGTATTTGGGATGATACTAGGGCTGGTGACCCTTCGCCTTCGCGGAGATTACTTGGCCATCGTGACACTAGGCTTTATCCAGATCGTCCATCTGGTGTTAAATAACTGGGACAGCGTGACGAATGGGCCAAATGGCGTTCTCAACATTGGTCGACCGACACTCGGGACTTTTGAACTCCAGCAGCCGATTCATTTTTATTATTTAATTCTGGCCATTGCCCTGGTGGCCCTTGGAGTGGTGTACCGGCTTGACCAATCCCGGATCGGCCGGGCCTGGATTGCGATACGGGAAGACGAAGTGGCTGCTGCGGCCATGGGCATTCCCACCACCGGGTTTAAGGTGTTGGCCTTTACCCTAGGCGCCACCTGGGCCGGCATCGCCGGCAGCTTCTTTGCGGCCAAGTTTGCCTTTATCTCGCCCGAGAGTTTCACCTTTTTGGAATCGGTGTTTGTATTGAGCATGGTGGTCCTGGGAGGGATGGGCAGCCTGGCGGGAGCAATTCTAGGCGCCTCCCTGCTGGTGATCCTTCCGGAGTTCTTGCGGGGTCTTGCCGACTTCCGGATGCTGTTCTTTGGGATGCTCCTAGTGCTAATGATGATCTTTCGACCCAAGGGGTTGCTGCCGAGCCCCAGGCGTAAGATCCAATTGGAGATGAAGTAGAAATGGCAACCTTGGATACAGCGCTGCTTGAAGTTCATCAACTGAGCAAGACTTTCGGCGGGCTCATTGCATTGGAGTCGGTAGACCTTGTAGTCCCGGCAGGGGCTATTGTGAGCTTGATCGGCCCCAACGGGGCGGGCAAGACCACGCTTTTTAATTGTATTACAGGTCATTATTCCCCAACCAGTGGGAAGCTCTTGTTTAAAGGAGAATCCCTAATGGATCTGCAGCCACATGAGGTGGCGTTGAAAGGAGTGTCACGTACCTTTCAAGGCATAAGAATTTTTTCTGGTATGACCGCCATGGAGAACGTGATGGTGGGGGCTCACTGTCGGACCAAAACCGGGTTGTGGGGTGCCATTTTTAAGACTGGTCGAGTGATTGAAGAGGAACGTACCCTTGCCAGTGATGCCTTTAAACTGCTAGAATTTGTGGGTTTAAGCACGAAGGCCGACGATTGGGCAGCGAATTTATGTTATGGAGATCAGCGGAGATTGGAGATTGCCCGCGCCTTGGCCACCCAACCTGCCTTGCTACTCTTGGATGAGCCTGCTGCTGGGATGAATCCACGAGAGACCCAGGATCTGATGGCCTTGATTCAACGGATCCGTCAGCAGGGGGCGACCATTCTGTTGATCGAACATGATATGAAGGTGGTCATGGGGATTTCGGATCGGGTCGTGGTGCTGGATTATGGTGTAAAGATTGCCGAGGGTCCTCCCGAACAGGTTCGGCATGATTCCAGAGTGATCGAGGCCTATCTGGGTCGAGATGGCAGCAAACAGGCTTCGCCTGGTGCTACTACGGGGTCTGGGGGCATCGGAGGAGCCACTGCACCGCACGGGGTTCCCCAGGATAAAGAATGAATGAAAGAAGTAGTGCACATGCTCAGAATTGAGGATGTGCATACGTTTTATGGGCCAATCGAGGCCCTCAAGGGTGTCACGCTGGAGGTGAAACAGGGAGAAATTGTGGCCCTGATTGGGGCCAATGGGGCCGGAAAGTCCACTACCCTCATGACCATTTCCGGGGCTCTTATTCCTAAAACCGGTCGTATGCTGTTTAATGGTATTGCGATTGACCATCTGCCACCTCATGAGATTGTTCGGCAGGGCATCTCTCATGTTCCTGAGGGGCGCCGGATCTTCCCCGCCTTGACCGTTCAGGAAAATCTGGAGATGGGAGCCTTTTGTCGGCAAAACCACCATGAAGTTCAAGCCGATATGGAACAAGTCTATGGTCATTTTCCCATTCTTAAAGAACGACGAAAGCAGTTGGGAGGAACCTTGAGCGGGGGAGAGCAACAGATGCTGGCCATCGCCAGGGCCTTGATGGCCCGGCCCCGCCTTTTGCTTTTGGATGAGCCCTCCCTGGGATTGGCTCCCCTGGTGGTGGAGCGCATCTTCGAGATGATTTACCGGATCAATCAAGAAGGAAAGACTATTCTCCTGGTGGAGCAAAATGCCCGTGCTGCGCTAAAGTTGGCCCATCGGGGTTACGTCATGGAGACGGGACAGATTGCCCTGGAGGGTAAGGCCCAGGTCTTGTTACAGGATACCCAAGTCCGCGCCGCCTACCTGGGAGAAGACTAAGAATCCTGATGGCCAATCATAAGGAAAACCGGATGAAACGTACGGTACTATATGAAGTGCATAAGGAGTCTGGGGCGAAGATGATCGAGTTTTTTGGTTGGGAGATGCCCCTTTCCTATTCCGGAGTGGTGGATGAGCACGAGACGGTGCGGACCACTGCCGGTCTCTTTGACATTAGCCATATGGGCAGGTTCATCTTCCAAGGGCCACAGGCTGAGGAGGGCCTCCAAAAACTGGTGACCCGTGATTTGAGAAAGCTCGCCCCCGGCGCCGCCTGCTACAGTGTTTTGTGTAATCCTAAAGGGGGCATTCTGGACGATATTGTGGTTTACAAGAAGGCCTCCAATGACCTCCTGATGGTGGTCAATGCCAGCAACCGTGACAAGATCCTGAACTGGTGTAAACAACAGCTCTCAGGGACTGCAAATATAAAGCTTCAGGATCGTACCGAGGCCACGGCCATGCTGGCCCTTCAGGGACCAGCCACGATGGGAATCCTGGGCCAGCAGAATAAGCTCAACCCCTGGCATTTTTATCAGACGCGCCTGCTGGATCAGGAGGTGATGATGGCTCAAACCGGATACACCGGTGAGCCGGGTGTGGAGATCTTTGTGGAGGCCTCAGCGGCCGTGAGGCTGTGGAAGGGGCTAATGGCAAGAGGACAGGCTCTGGGCCTAAAACCGGCGGGCTTGGGAGCCAGGGACACCCTGCGGCTGGAGATGGGGTATGCCCTGTATGGGAATGACATTGATGAACAGACCACTCCCTTGGAGGCAGATCTGAGCTGGGTGGTGAATCTCGATAAACACGATTTTATCGGCAAATCGGCTCTCCAGACCCAAAAGGAAAAAGGCGTGGAAAGAAAACTGATCGGCTTTAAGCTCTTGCAACCCGGTGTTCCCCGCAAAGGGTACAAGATCTACTCCAATGGAAAACAGATCGGCACAGTGACGAGTGGTAATATGTCCCCCATGCTGAGCAAAGGGATCGGCATGGGCTATGTCCAGATAGCCTACTCCGGGCTTGATTCTGAAATCTTAATCGAGATTCGGGACAAGGTCGTCCCGGCCGTGGTGGTGAAGCGACCCTTCTATCATAAAAAGTAGGCAAAGGTATAAAAGGAGTATAACTGCAAATGGAATACATCCCGAATACGAGACAGGATCAACAGGCCATGCTTTCTAGAATTGGTGTCCGAGATCTGGAAGAACTTCTCGCAGATATTCCCAGGAAGGTGAGGCTCAATAGACCGCTTGAGATTCCCGATTCGCTCTCGGAGCTCGAGTTAAGACGAAGAATGTCTGCTATGGCCCAGTCCAATGCCCACACCGATGGGTATACCTTTTTCCTGGGTGCAGGTGCCTATGACCATTATATCCCATCGGTTGTACACCATCTCATATCACGCGCTGAGTTTTACACCTCCTATACTCCTTATCAAGCCGAGATGAGTCAGGGGTTGCTCCAGTCCATCTATGAATTTCAGACCATGATATGTGAAATCACCGGCCTGGATGTGGCCAATGCCTCAATGTATGACGGGGCTTCGGCTCTGGCTGAGGCAGCACTAATGGCCTGTCGGATCACTAGGCGAAATCACATGGTCATGTCCAAGGCCATTCACCCCCACACCCGACAGGTGGTGAAAACCTATTTAAACGGACTCAGATCACCCTTACATGAAATACCATATAGGGATGGAAGCACAGATCTCGAGGTCCTTTCTAAAGTTTTAAACAAGGACTGTGCGGCCGTTCTGATCCAGCACCCCAACTTCTTTGGAAGTCTGGAAGAGGTCCAGGAAATTGGGCGACTGGTTCAGGCCGAGGGCGCACTGCTGGTGGTCATGGTGGATCCCATTTCCTTGGGACTGCTTTCCCCTCCTGGGACATACGGGGCTGATATCGCGGTGGGAGAGGGGCAGGCTCTAGGAAATGCTATCAGCTTTGGGGGGCCTTATCTGGGTTTCTTTGCAACCCCAAAAGATTATATGCGCCAGATGCCCGGTCGAATCGTAGGAGCCACGGTGGATAAAAAGGGCCGCAAAGGGTACTGTCTCACCCTTCAGGCCAGAGAGCAACACATCCGTCGGGAACGGGCCACCTCCAACATCTGTACCAACCAGGCATTAATGGCCCTGGCGGCTACGGTTTACCTGGCCACGATGGGGCGAGAGGGCCTGAAGGAGGTAGGGGAACAATGTCTGCAAAAGGCCCATTATGCTCAAAAGAGGATCTGCGGGATTCCCGGTTTCGAGTTGGCCTATACTGCACCCTTCTTTAAGGAGTTCGTGGTGAAGACCCCAATTTCTCCCTCCAGGATCAATAAAAAATTACTCAAGTCCAAGATGATTGGGGGACTTGATCTAGGCCAATACGATCGCAAGCTTAAAAATCAGGTATTGTGGTGTGTCACTGAGAAGAGAACTAAAGAAGAGATCGACAGCTTAGCCTCGGCCCTGTCTTCATTATAATAATAAATAATAATAGAAAGGAGTCTATTTGAATGCCGGAACCGCTGATATTTGAGAAGGGATCGCCAGGACGCCGTGGATATTCCCTGCCCCCTCTGGATGTTCCGAAGGCCGACATCACTCAATTAGTACCAAAAAAGTATGTAAGAACCCATCCTCTGCAGTTGCCCGAGGTCAGCGAGGTGGAGGTGGTCCGCCACTATGTAAGGCTTTCCCGAGAGAACTATGGGGTGGATGTGGGTTTCTACCCTCTGGGCTCCTGTACCATGAAATACAATCCCAAGATCAATGAGGATATGGCCAGGATCGCAGGATTTTTATTGCCCCACCCCCTTCAGCCGGAAGGGGCTTCCCAGGGGGCTCTTAAGTTGATGGTTGAGCTTGAAGGCTATCTTAAAGAGATCTCTGGGATGAATCGGGTATCCCTGCAACCAGCGGCAGGTGCTCAAGGTGAATTGGCAGGGATGTTGATGATCCGGGCTTACCATGAGTCCCGAAGTCGGTCCAGGACCAAAGTCTTAATCCCCGACTCGGCTCATGGCACCAACCCTGCCAGTGCTGCCTTAGTGGGCTATCAGATCCAGGTGGTTCGGTCCAATGCCGAGGGGCTGGTGGACCTGGATGACCTCAAGAGGCTGGTGGATGAGGATTGTGCTGCGCTCATGTTGACCAATCCCAACACCCTGGGGCTTTTTGAGCGAGACATTATGAGAATTGCTCAGATCGTGCATGAAGTGGGAGCCCTGATGTACTTAGATGGGGCTAACCTCAATGCCCTGCTGGGCCTGGTCCGGCCCGGAGACATGGGATTTGATGTGGTGCATTTTAATCTTCACAAAACCTTTTCTACACCTCATGGGGGAGGAGGGCCTGGGGCGGGCCCTGTGGGTGTGAAGGAGGCCTTGGTGTCTTACCTGCCCTCACCCACCGTCGAGGCGCGAGGCGGTCATTTTTATCTAGACTATGATCGGCCTGCTTCCATTGGAAGGCTGCATGCCTTTTATGGTAATTTTGGAATCCTGGTAAGGGCCTATGCCTATATCCGAAGACTGGGAGCCAAAGGGCTTTCTGAGATTAGCCGGACCGCCATCATCAATGCCAACTATGTCCGGAGCTGTCTTCGCGATGCCTACCACATTCCTTATGATCGGGCCTGTATGCATGAATGTATTCTTTCGGCCAAGCGGCAAAAACAAAAAGATGTCCATGCCTGGGATATTGCCAAACGGCTCATTGATTATGGGATCTATCCTCCCACCGTGAACTTCCCACTGGTGGTGGAGGAAGCCATCATGATCGAGCCTCCGGAGTCTGAGACCCGGGAGACACTCGATGCCTTCTGTGAGATCATGATGGCCATTGCCAAAGAGGTGGAGGAGGATCCCGAAAAGGTCAGGCAGGCCCCCCACACCACCCCCCTGGCCAGGTTGGACGAAGTGTTAGCCGCCAGGAAACCCAATATTAGATGGATCAAGGAAATTGCGAACCCATGATGTCTTAATTATAGGTGCCGGTCTTGCGGGAATGCGGGCGGCGGTGGCGATTCCACCAGACCTGGATGTGGCCATGGTGTCTAAGGTCCATCCTCTACGGAGTCATTCGGTTGCGGCGGAGGGAGGAATCAATGCGGCCATCCGGCCGGAGGATTCCTGGGAGGCTCATACCTTTGACACAATTAAAGGCAGTGACTATCTGGGTGATCAGGACGCCATCGAGGTCCTGTGCCGAGAGGGTGCCGAGCAGATCATGGTCCTGGAGAGTATGGGGGCTCTGTTTTCTAGGGATGAGGAGGGCAATATCGCTCAAAGGCCATTTGGAGGGGCTGACTTTCCAAGGACCTGTTACACGGCAGACCGGACGGGTCATGCCCTGGTTCACCTCCTCTATGAGCAAGTCTTAAAAAAGCGAATCTTTGTCTACGAGGAGTGGTATATTACCTCCCTGATTGTGGAAGAGCATGTGTGTCGAGGTGCAGTGGCCTTGGATCTTCGCACGGGGGAGCTTTCTGTCATTGGAGCTAAGGCCGTGATCCTGGCCACAGGAGGCTATGGTCGGGTGTATTCCATCAGCACCAATGCCTTGATTAATACCGGGGATGGGATGAGTATGGCCTATCGAGCTGGAACGCCCCTCATGGACATGGAATTTGTCCAGTTTCATCCCACCACCCTGAAGCGTACAGGGATTCTCCTGAGCGAAGCTGCCCGGGGTGAGGGAGGCTACCTCATCAATAATAAGGGTGAGCGGTTTATGGAGCGCTATGCCCCCCATAAGATGGAGCTGGCCAGTCGGGATGTGGTGTCCAGGGCCGAACAAAAAGAGATTGATGAAGGCCTCGGCCTGGAGGGATGTGTATTGTTGGATGTCCGCCACCTGGGCCGAAAACGAATCCTGGAGCGCCTGCCCCAAATCCGTGACCTAGCCCTCACCTATATCGGGGTGGATATGATCGAGGCCCCGGTGCCCATCACTCCAGGTGTCCATTACTCCATGGGAGGGATCAAGACTAATGTCTGGGGTGAGACCGCCATCGAAGGGCTGTATGCCGCTGGGGAATGTGCCTGTGTGAGTGTGCATGGGGCCAATCGGCTGGGGGGCAATGGCCTGCTGGAAACAGTGGTGTTTGGAAAGCGTGCCGGAATGAGGGCTGCCGAGCGGGCCAGGACAGTCCGAGGAATAGACTCTTCGAATAGGGTCTTGAAACAAGACCAGGATCACATTCATCATCTCAGGGACAGAACAAAGGGAGAACTGGTCTGGCAACTTCGTGAAGAGATCGGGAAGGTGATGAACCAGTTTGTGGGAATTTTTCGGAACCGAGAGAAGCTGGAAAAGGCCCTGGGGTTGATTCAGGATCTCAGGCAGCGTTACGATCAGATTGCCCTTCGGGATAAGGGACGTATCTTTAATATGGAGTTGACGGCCGCATTTGAACTGAGCGCCATTTTTGACCTGGCTCAAGTCATCACAGCAAGTGCTCTTTTCCGAGAAGAGAGCCGTGGAGCCCATTACCGTCTGGACTTTCCCAAACGGGATGATCAGCGATGGCTTAGGCACACCCTGGCCTACCATGGAGATACCCGACCCAGACTTGAACCCCTGCCCGTCACGATTACCCGTCATCCTCCTCAAGAAAGATCCTATTAAGAAAAAATGAAGGAATATAGAGATTTGGCAGTCAAGGCCGCTCGGACCGCTGGCAAGATCCTGATGGAGTACCTGGACCGTGATCTCAAGGTAGGGTACAAGGGGAAGTTTAATCTCTTCACAGAGGTGGATCATCTATCCGAGGAGACCATTGTTCGGATGATCCGTGGCCAGTATCCCCGGCACCAGATCATTGCAGAAGAAGGCCATGGCAAAGGGAAAGATGCTCCTATCCGCTGGTTTGTGGATCCCCTGGATGGCACCACCAATTACGCTCATGGTTTTCCCTGCTTTTGTGTCTCTATCGGGCTTGAAATCAAGGGGCAGGTGGTCCTGGGAGTGGTGTATGATCCCTTTCATGAAGAGATGTTCGTGGCCGAAAAAGACCAGGGGGCTTTCCTGAATAACGGACCCATCTCGGTCTCCAAGATCGAAAAATTATCAGACAGCCTGGTGGTGACGGGATTCAACTGGCGGTCCATCCGAAAAAACCTCCAACACTTTGCAGATTTTAGTATGCGGGTCCAGGGTGTCAGACGTACCGGCTCGGCTGCTCTAGATCTGTGCTATGTGGCCATGGGGCGTTTTGAGGGCTACTGGGAATTGATGCTGTCCCCCTGGGATATGGCGGCCGGAAGCCTCATCGTGACCGAGGCGGGAGGGAAAGTGACCAATTTTAGAGGCGGCCTCTTTTCAATTCATTCCAAACAGATCCTGGCCACCAACGGGCGAATCCACCACGAGATGGTGGAGACTCTAAGGTATAAGAAAGGTCACTGATTGCCTATTATAGGGGCTCGCGTCGCCCCCTCCATCCAAGCTAGCTCGCCGCACACTTCGATCCATCGTGTGCGGCTAAGCTTTGTACGTCAAGTAAAGCTTTTATGTTAGACCTCTAATACCCAAACTGCCTATTCTCGCCTACCGACCCTTCGGGTCAGGCTCGACAGCGCTAGCGTGGTGGCCTCCCCCTCACGCTCGCTTCCGCTCGCTGGAGTAGATCCCCACGGGCGATACGAGCCAGAGGACACCGCCTTCGAAGCGCAGCGTAGTGAGTGTCACGGGATTGCCCGTGGGGATCTATGTCAGGCTAAAAAATAAAAAAGGTTGACAAGTTCATATGGGCATGGTATGGTAAGGACAAGAACGTGGGGTTGTTTTGGTTGTATCCGTTTCACATAAGGAACCGCAAAGCAATCAGCTTTGTGGTTTTTTTTTGCGGATTTCCTGACTCCTGCGTTTCTCTCCTTGACTGAATACTGTCAAGGGAATCCTGAGGCAAAGGAGGTGAAGTACTATGGCTAAAGGAACAGTGAAGTGGTTCAATGACAGCAAGGGCTACGGCTTTATCACCCAAGAAGGTGGATCCGATGTCTTTGTGCACTACTCCGCCATTGCTGGCGAGGGATTTAAATCCCTGGCAGAGGGACAGGAAGTAGAGTTTGAGGTCACCAGCGGGCCCAAGGGGCCCCAGGCTGTAAACGTGAGGAAGGTATAATCCTCTCTCGTACAGAGCCACACAAGAACACCGGCGGCTTAAAGTCGCCGGTGTTCTTTATTCCTAATTCACGCTGAAAAACGCCCACCTGCTGCATTGCCGCTGCGCTGATACCCGAATGTGGGGTCCCGTGCGGCAACACAAACTGCTGGTCCTCCGATGCCCCCACACCCCGGCCAATCATCGGCAGAGCCGGATGCCTGGCCCGTTGCTCACGTACTTGAAGCGAGCATCCAGCTTCGCTGGTGCGAGCGACGGGGGCACGGGGGGCATGTGAGGACATTGGTTTCGTTTGCCGCAGCGGCCCCCGGATATAAAATGTCACGCTCCGCTACGGTTCTCACGGCACCTTGCATCTGGGACATTTTTGAGCGTGAATTATTTAGTGGGGCTATGTGATGATCTCTGTACCGATTCCCTGATCTGTAAAGATTTCTAAAAGGAGGGCATGGCGGGTTCGCCCATCGATGATATGAGTCTTGGACACCCCTCCTTCCAGGGCAGTCAGGCAGGCCTGAACCTTGGGCAGCATCCCTTCGTTGATCACACCGCGCTTAATCAGCTTGGATAAATCTTTTTTAGACAGAGTAGGAATAAGTTTTCTCTGAGCATTGAGGATCCCTGCAACATCCGTGAGGATCAAGAGCTTTTCAGCCTTCAGCGCCGCCGCAATGGCACCGGCCACCCAATCGGCATTGATGTTGTAGGTTTTTCCATCTTTTCCCACACCCACAGGGGCGATAATCGGAATGAAGCGGTCCTCTTCCAGGCTGGCCAGAACCTGCGGGTTAATAGATTCCACTTCACCCACCAGACCCAATGCCAAGCCAGCCCCTCGCTTCTCCCCGTGAGCCCCACCGGACTTTATGGGCTTGGCCGTGATCAACCTTCCATCCTTACCTGTCAGACCTACGGCCTTTCCTCCCTGCCTGTGGATCAGGGCCACGATTTCTTTATTGATCACACCTCCCAGGACCATCTCCACGATCTCCATGGTTTCAGCATCTGTGACCCGGACTCCTTCCACAAAGACAGGCTCCTTACCCAACCGCTTCATCATTTGACTAATCTGGGGGCCTCCGCCGTGGACCACCACCGGGTTGATGCCCACGTACTTCATCAAGACTACATCCTGGGCAAACTGCTCCTTGAGATCTTCGTCTACCATGGCCTTGCCGCCATACTTGATCACGATGGTCTTGTCCGAAAAGGCCCGGAGGTAGGGAAGGGCCTCAACCAGAATCTCTGCTTTATCAATCTGTTTACTCATAAGATGTAGCGGCTTAAGTCCTCGTCCTTCACAATACCACTCAGTTTTTCCTGCACGTACTTAGCGTCGATGGTCACCTTCTTTTCTTTAAGCTGCGGGGCTTCGAAAGAGATCTCTTCCAGCAATCGCTCCATGATCGTAAATAGCCGCCTGGCCCCAATATTCTCCGTCTGCTCATTCACGCGCACCGCAATAGAGGCGATCTCCTGAATGGCATCCTCCCTAAAATCCAGGGTAATTCCTTCCGTCTCCAGCAGGGCCACATACTGACGGATCAGGGCATTTTTGGGTTCTTTCAAGATCCTGACGAAGTCCTCCTGGGTCAGGGGTTCTAACTCCACGCGGAGGGGAAAACGGCCTTGAAGCTCCGGGATCAGGTCTGAAGGTTTGGAGACATGAAATGCCCCAGCCGCAATGAACAGAATATGATCTGTGCGTACCATGCCATACTTGGTGTTGACCGTGGAGCCCTCCACAATGGGCAGGAGGTCTCGCTGAACTCCTTCTCGGGACACATCAGGGCCAGCAGCCCTTTCCCGTCCGGCCACTTTATCAATCTCATCCAGAAAAATGATCCCGGACTGCTCAACTCGCTGGATGGCTTCTCGAACCACCTCATCCATATCGATAATCCGGCTGGCCTCTTCCTGGGTCAAAAACTCCAGGGCCTCAGGGACCTTCATTCGATGCCGCTTCTTCTTGCCCGGGAAGAGATTTCCGAACATCTCCCGGAGATTGATCTCTAAATCTTCCATGCCGACATTGGAGATCACTCCAATCGGCAGAGTCTTTTCCTTGATCTCGATCTCCACCGTGCGGTCATTGAGCTTGCCCTCCCGTAGCTGCTGTCGGAGTTTCTCACGGGTCTGATCATAGGTGTCCGAAGTCAAAGGGCTGACGTGTTCGGACCTAGATTCATCGTAGACACCCGGGGGTGGTTTCATCTGGGGGGGAGGAAGCAAAAGATCAAGCAATCGCTCTTCCCCCATCTTGGCCGCCCGATCCTGGAATTTTTCTGTATACTGGGCCTTCACCATATTCACGGCCAGTTCTACCAGGTCCCGAATCATGGACTCCACATCCCGGCCAACATATCCTACCTCAGTATATTTTGAGGCCTCCACCTTGATGAAGGGAGCGTCCGCCAGCTTGGCCAGTCGTCTAGAGATCTCGGTCTTACCTACCCCCGTAGGCCCGATCATGAGGATGTTTTTGGGGAGTACCTCATCTCGAAGTTCCTCTGGGAGGCGTTGCCGTCTCCAGCGGTTACGCAGTGCGATGGCCACCATTCGTTTGGCCCGCTTTTGCCCCACAATGTATTTATCCAACTCCTCCACAATCTGCCGTGGTATGAGGTTGGCCATCTTGAGCTGTGCTTCTGGCTCGTTCATTATTTCCCCTAGCTTTTTAGTTCCTCCACCATGACTTCTTTGTTTGTATAGATGTCCAACTCGGCCGCAATCTCCATGGCCTGTCGGACAACTTCTGAAGCCTCCAGGGAAGAATGCCGGATCAAGGCCCGTGCCGCGGCCAGGGCATAGGGTCCTCCTGAACCGATAGCCAGGAGGCCATCTTCCGGCTCGATCACATCCCCCGTGCCAGAGATCAGAAAGGAATGTTCCCGATCCGCCACGATCAAAAGGGCTTCCAAGCGGCGCAGGACTCGGTCAGTGCGCCAATCCTTGGCTAATTCCACGGCAGCCCGGGTGAGATTGCCCCGGTATTCTTGGAGCCGGGACTCAAACTTCTCAAACAGGGTGAGTGCATCAGCTGTTCCCCCGGCAAACCCCGTCAGGACCTTGTCGTCATACATCTTGCGGATCTTTTTAGCATTGGCCTTCATGACGGTGGTTCCCATGGTGACCTGCCCATCAGCCGCAATGGCCATCTTGCCTTTGTGCCGTACGCAGAGTATGGTGGTACTATGAATCAGGGGTTTCATTTTGTTATTCACTATTTATCACAACTTTTTTCGTCTTTGCCCTGGGATGGGCCTTGTCGTAGATTACCATCAATTGATCTGCATTCAAATGGGTATAGCGCTGGGTCGTAGCAATGCTAGAATGCCCTAGCAACTCCTGAATAGATCTTAAGTCCACTCCGTCCTCTAGGAGATGGGTTGCAAAGCTGTGGCGCAACCCGTGGGGACTGGCCTCTGGCAGTCCCACCCGGCTAAGATATCTTTTCACAATCCGTGCCACACTGCGGTCCGTAAGCCTTCCCCCTCCACGGTTTAAAAAAAGAGCCTGTGGTGTTAAATAGCCAGCGGCTCGCTGCCCATTGATCTGTGGGGTACGATGGGATGTGCTCGAGTTTTGCTCCAAGTATTTTTTTAAGGCCTCGATGGCCTTTGAGCCGACAGGGACAATCCGCTCTTTTTTGCCCTTTCCTCGAATCCTGGCAAGGCCTGAATCAAAATCGATGTCCTCGATATTAAGTCCTGCCAGCTCACTTAACCGGATCCCAGTGGAATAAAAAGTCTCCAGGACAGCCCTGTCCCTCAGAGAAGATCGATCTTGGCTTGCGGGGCTATCCATCAGGGCTGTTGCCTGATCCACTGTCAGAAAAGATGGCAGGGGTCTATCCTGTCTTGGGATGTTTACTAGCCTGGCAGGGTTGGCCTTCAGCAGACCTTCCCGGCGAAGATACTTAAAAAAACTCCTCAGGACAGCTAGTTTTCTAGCCATGGAAGATTTTTTAAGACCCTGCCGGTGTAGCTCCACCAAGTATGATCGAATACCCAAATGGTCTATTCTGTCTATTCTTTGTGGGGGCCCGTGCGGCAAGACAAGATGCTGGTCCTCCGATGCCCCCACGCCCCGCGCTCGCGCAGGCAGAGCCTGCCGCTCGCTGTCCCCAGACTGGGTGGCCAGGAACTTTAAAAACTGCCTTAAATCGGACAGATAACTCCGTAGCGTATGCCCTGTGGCCCCGCGCTCCACCTTCAAGTATTGGGCGAAATCCTGTATTTCTCTTTCCATCGATCAAGATCACCCAGTGCTCGTGACACAATCCTTCGTCGCCTAAGCTCCCGCTGAGGGCTTTTCCACTCCAGAGGCGGAAAAAGCCCAAAGTTGATATTCATCGGCTGAAAGTGACCTGGCTGGGTTTTTGTCAGATAGTTGATCAGTGTCCCATGAGCCGTAGTCTGAGGCGGAACGACTAATGCTCTGTTCTGGATTAGCCGAGCAGCATTCATTCCGGCCAAGAGTCCCATGGAGGCCGCTTCCACGTAACCTTCCACTCCCACAATCTGGCCGGCAAAAAACAGTTTTTCATTCTGGCGAGACTGTAATGTCTCTCTCAGCAAGAGTGGTGCATTAATAAAGGTGTTGCGATGAACGCTCCCCAGCCTTAGAAACTCCGCCTTCTCCAACCCTGGGATCATCCGAAAGACCCGTTTTTGCTCCGGCCATTTGAGTTTGGTCTGAAATCCTACCATGTTGTAACAGGAACCGTAAAGATCTTCTTGCCTGAGCTGGACCACTGCAAAGGGTCGGTTTCCGGTCTGGGGATCTACCAAGCCGACCGGTTTCATAGGGCCAAACAACAGGGTTTGTCTGCCCCGTTCTGCCTGAACCTCAATAGGGGTACAGCCCTCAAAATAGGGAATCTTTTCAAAAGATCGCAGAGGGACTTTTTCCGCGGCCAACATCGCCTCATAGAACAGGTCATATTCCTGCTCATTCATGGGACAGTTGACATAGTCGTTTCCCCCCTTATTGTATCGGGAGGCCCGGAAGGCGACCTCGTAGCTGATGGTCTCCCCATCCACAATAGGAGAGATGGCATCATAAAAGTAAAGATGCTCTGACCGTGTAAAGCGCCGCAGGTTTATGGTCAAGGTGTCGGAGGTCAGGGGACCGGTGGCGATAATAGAGGGGATGTCCTGAGGAACCTCGGTCAATTCCTCTCGCCTCAGATTGATGTTAGGATGGGTCTCGATCTCCTTGGTGACTTTCTTTGCGAATTCACCCCGATCTACCGCCAGGGCAGAGCCCGCGGGCACCTTGCATCCTTGCGCAATTCGCAGAATAAGAGAGTCCAGTCGGAGCATCTCTTCCTTCAAGAGACCGGCCGCATTGAGGATGTCCAGTGAACCCATGGAATTACTGCACACCAGTTCTGCCAGATCCCCTGTCTTGTGGGCGGGAGTGGGCCGCTGGGGACGCATTTCATAAAGGCTGACCCGTACCCCGCGTTGGGCCGCTTGCCAGGATGCCTCGCACCCGGCCAGCCCTCCCCCGATCACGACCAAATCCGTTTTGCTGTATGACGCCATTCAATCCTTATAAACGATGGGCAATCCGCTTCTAACACGCAAGACGACTATTCAATAACGAAAGACGACTTTCTTCGCAGATGTATCCGCCCATGAACCGATAAATCGGAAGGTTAGACACATTGTAAATGAAACATAGAGAACATTCAAGCCTTCAACTGGATGGGAACCCGATGGTAGGGGCTTATTTAGCTCTGTTCGATGTACTGGCAGCCCTTTTCAGGGCATTGCACGCGGGTCTGTTGGGTTTTGCGTTCGTATTTTTCTACCAGGAAGGGGGCTTTGCATTCGGGGCATGGCCGGGGCAGTGGACGATTCCAGAGGGCATATTTGCATTGAGGATATCGGCTGCAGGCGAAGAAGATCTTTCCCTTCCTGGTCCGTTTCTCGGCCAGGTCTCCGCCACAGCCTGACTCGGGACATTTCACCCCGGTGCTCAGGGCCTTGGTGTATTTACATTCGGGATATTTTGAGCAGGCCACAAATCGCCCAAACCGCCCGGTCTTAATCACCATGGCACTACCGCACCGCTCACAGAGATCAGTGACGGTGTTCTCCTTCTGAACTATCGAAATGTCGCCAGACTCGTCTGCCACAAACTCCTTGGTATTGCGGCAGTCTGGATACCCTGTGCAGGCCAAGAACCTTCCATTCTTCCCCCAGCGGATCACCATGGGCAGGCCACATCGATCACAAACGATATCGGTCGGGGTCTCCTCACGCTTAATATCCCTCATCTCGTGCTGTGCCTTTTCCAGGCGTTTATTAAAAGGCTCATAAAAGTCCCTGACGGTATCGATCCACTTCTTGTCGCCTTCTTCGATCTCATCTAATTCCTGTTCCATCCTGGCTGTGAACTCCACATTGAGCACGTCCGGGAAGTGGGTGACCAGAAGCTCATTCACGATCTCACCTAGTTCGGTGGGTTTGAATCGGCCTTCGACCTTCTCCACATATTTACGATCTTGGATGGTGGAAATGATGGTGTGGTAAGTGCTGGGTCGCCCGATTCCTTGTTCTTCTAATTCTTTAATCAACAAGGCTTCATTATAGCGTGGAGGGGGTTGGGTAAAATGCTGCTTAGGCTCCAGGGCTGCCAGCGTTAGTCTCTCTCCCTCTTGGAGCATGGGCAGAGTACTAGCCTCCTCTTCAGATCCAGCCACAGTTTCATCTTCCGCTTCCTGGCCCTTCGGGGATACACCAGGAACCTTCGTTGCTCCATTGTCTTGGGCCTCCACATAGACCGCCGTGAAACCCGGGAACTTAGTCACGGTCCCAGTGGCACGAAAGAGGTATTCACCCGCCGCAATATCCACCCGGGTAACCTCCAAGATGGCTGGGTTCATCTGGCTAGCCAAAAAGCGGGTCCAGATGAGTTTGTATAGCAGATACTGGTCTCTCTGTAGAAATTGTTTGATGGCTTCAGGATCCCTCTGAACCGAGGTGGGACGAACAGCCTCGTGGGCGTCCTGGGCGCCCTTCTTATTCTTATAGACATTGGGTTTCCCGGGGAGATAGTCCTGACCATACTGGCTTTGGATATATTCTCTGGCTTCCTGCTGGGCCTCCAGCGACAGCCGGGTGGAGTCTGTCCTCATGTAGCTGATTAACCCCACTGGCCCTTCCGTTCCAATTTCCACCCCCTCGTAGAGCTGCTGGGCCAGCATCATGGTCCTCTTTGGGCTGAACCGGAGCTTTCGGACCGCATCCTGTTGAAGTTTACTAGTAGTAAAGGGAGGCAGTGGGTTTCGCTTTTTATCTTTTCGCTCGATTTGCTGGACGGTATAAGAGAGTCTCTCCAGAATCTTGACCTTTTCCTGGGCCTGGACCTGGGTTGAGATCTTGATCGGTTCGCCTGCGATAGAGTGGAGTCGGGCCACAAAAGGTGGGGGATGGGCTCCTGAAAGTTTGGCCGTGATGGACCAGTACTCCTCTGGAACAAAAGTCTCGACCTCCTTTTCCCGCTCACATACCAGCCGTACGGCTACGGACTGTACCCGGCCTGCACTTAAGCCTCTTCTGACCTTTTCCCATAACAGAGGACTGATCTTATAGCCCACGATTCGGTCCAGGATCCTTCGGGCCTGTTGGGCATTGACCTTTTTCTGGTCGATCTTTCCAGGCTGTGTCAGGGCTTTTTTAACCGCCTGCTCGGTGATCTCATTAAACAGCACTCGATAGATCTTGTTACGCTTCCCGTTTAGTTCTTCGGCAATATGCCAGGCAATAGCCTCTCCCTCTCGATCTGGGTCAGGAGCCAGGTAGACCTTATCAGCTGTCTGAGCGGCCTTCTTAATCTCATCTAGGACCTTCTTCTTGCCCCGTATGATTGTGTATTGTGGTTTAAAATTCTTTTCAATGTCCACCCCAAACTTGCTCTTAGGCAGGTCTTTCACATGCCCTACCGAGGCCACCACACTAAAGTTTCGGCCGAGGTATTTCTTTAGGGTCTTGGCTTTTGAGGGAGACTCCACGATAACCAGGGATTTGGACATATTATCCGTTCCTCATCATTCCTTCAGTACATCAGTTTCGGATGTAGAGCTGACCACTCAAGTGTTTGACAGTCCCTTTGAGTTCAAGTTGTAATAATACGCCGCTAACCTGGGCGGAGGGCAGACGGCTTTGAGTAATAAGTTCATCGATATGTCTGGGCTCATCAGAGAGCATTTCATAAAGGGCTTCTTCGATCGGCTCCAACCGGCCTTGTAAAGGTTTGGACAAAATGTGTCGTTGCGTCCCCAATTGGGGTTGAAGCTCCTCTAAAATATCCTGGACTCCCTCCACCAACTTGGCACCGGCCTTGATCAGGCGATTGGTACCCTGGCTATTCAACGCACCAAGATTACCAGGGATGGCAAACACCTCCCGGCCTTGCTCCAGAGCACATTGAGCCGTGATCAGAGACCCACTTCGTTCGGTGGCCTCCACTACGAGGGTTCCCATGGAGAGACCGCTAATAATCCGATTACGATGAGGAAAATGTGCCGGCAGTGGAGGTGTACCGAGAGAGAACTCAGAAATAACAGCTCCTTGTTGGGTAATCTCACGATAGAGTTTGGTATTTTCGGGTGGATACTGAATGTCCAAACCGCATCCTAAGACGGCTAAAGTCCTACCGCTGACAGCCAGGGCTCCTGAATGCGCAGCGCTGTCTACACCCCGGGCCATGCCGCTCACGATAGTAAATCCATGTACAGACAGTTCTTGTGCCATACTCTCCGCAGCCCTTATCCCATAGGGGCTCGCCTTGCGTGAACCCACAATCGCCACTGCCTGATGGTCTTCGGTTAGAAGTTCTCCCTTTATGTACAAAATAGGAGGCGGATTGGCGATAGCGGCAAGGGATTTAGGATAACCAGGGTCTTTCAGTGTCATAACGATGATTCCGGCTTTACGTATTGCCTTTAGTTCAGCCTGAGCCTTGGGATAGAATAAGCACTCCTTAATGGCCCTTGCAAGAAGTTCAACACAATCAGCCCGTTCCATGAGTTCCTCAACGGAGGCGGAGAAAATAGATTGAGAAGAGTCGAACACCTCCATCAATCTTTTGAGGCCCATATCCCCAAGCTGGGGAACCCTTTTTAAGGCCAACCACTCAATCAGTTCTTGGTCAGTCATAGAAAATTTTTTAAAAAGCTTTATGCTTTAGATGATATCCGCTCAAGTCTGACCTGTCAAGGCGAGGTCAAAAATTGGGATTCTTGAGGTGACATTAAGGTGAGATACAAGATAAAAGTGTGTGTTTGACTACAACATCACGATATCATACTGCTCAAGGTGCAGGGTTTGATCTGCCTTAACGACAATCTTTTTGTGAAATTGGCGTTCCAGCTCTTCCACACCCTGACGTTCTTCATCGTAGAGGAGGTTAGCCACCGTGGGGTGTACCCCAATAACGATCTTTTTTTCTTTGGGGGACAATCCGAGTCTTCTGATTTCCCGGAAGATCTCGTAACACACCGTAGTGGGCGACTTGGTGTACCCCCGTCCTTCGCAGTACGGACAGGGTTCACAAAGGGCACGCAGCAGATCCTCCCGGACACGCTCACGGGACATCTGGATCAAGCCCAGCTCCGAGATCCTCAAGATATGGCTTCTGGCACGATCCTGAGTTAGGGCTTCCCGCAGAGAATTGAACACCTTCTCCCGGTTTTTCTCTTTTTCCATATCGATGAAGTCAATGATGATAATGCCCCCGATGTTTCTCAAACGTAGCTGGTAGGCAATCTCCTTGACGGCTTCTAAATTGGTCTTAAGAATCGTCTCTTCCAGATCGCGTTTTCCTACATAGCGGCCAGTGTTCACATCGATCACGGTCAGGGCTTCGGTGTGGTCGATGACGATGTAGCCCCCAGACTTTAACCACACCTTTTTGCCCAGAGCCTTGGAGATCTCGATCTCGGTTCCATAGGCATCGAACAAGGGCTCTTCCTCTTCGTACAGCTCCACGCGGTTGCTCAAGGCTGGCAGATAGGTCTCCACGAACTCCTTGATCCTCCCGTACTCTTGTTTGGAATCGATAATCAGGCGGTTCACCTTGGAGGTGAACAGGTCCCGTACCACCCGGAAGGCCAGATCTAGATCAGTATGGAGAAGCGCCGGAGCTGTAGTGCTCTCCTTTTTCATCAGGATGTTTTGCCACAAGCGCTCTAGGAACTCCATATCGGACCGAAACTCTTCTTCGGACAACCCTTCGCTCACGGTACGTATGATATATCCCGATCCGGGTTTTCTCATTCGTAGTACCATCTCCTTGAGCCGGGCCCGTTCCTCATCACGGTCTATGCGCCGGGAGACCCCTACATGGTTGACGGTGGGCATATAGACCAGATAACGGCCAGGCAGGGAAAGATAAGTCGTTACTCGTGCTCCCTTGTTTCCTCGAGGCTCCTTTGAGACTTGAACCATAATCTCCTGCCCTTCTTGGAGAAGGGACTCGATGGCGTGGGTATTGCCTTTACCACGCTTAGGAGGTTCTGGTTCCATTTGGATCTTTTCCTCCTCTACCTCGTCCATCAAATCACCTGGCTCTTCTGCCTGATCGGCTACGTCCGCTACATGAAGAAAGGCTGCCCGTTCAAGGCCGATGTCCACAAAGGCAGACTGCATTCCTGGCAGCACCTTGACTACCCGCCCTTTGTAGACATTTCCTGCAATCCCATGATCCTTTTTACGGTCAATAAAAAGCTCAGTCACGATCTTATTTTCAAGGAGTGCGACCCGTGTCTCCTCTTTTGCAGCATTAATCACAATCTCTATAGACATTTTTCAATCCTTTATTTATTAATAAAAAAGCATGAAACGCCGCATCTTCACATTCATAATGAGACCCAAGGTGGCCATGGTGGTCAACATCGAGGACCCCCCATAGCTCATGAGAGGCAGTGGAAGACCGACCACGGGTGTGACCCCTAAGGTCATCCCGATGTTGATGGCCAGGTAAAAGACCAAAATGGCCACACATCCTCCGGCGATGAATGATCCCAGAGGATCTTTGGCCTTATAAGCCGCCTCCAATCCCCACAGGATAAGGGTCAGGTAAAGACCCAATAGCAGGATGACGCCTAAGAATCCCCATTCCTCGGCAAAGACAGCAAAGATAAAATCTGTGTGCCCCATTGGGAGAAATTTCAGTTGGCTTTGAGTCCCTTCAAAAAATCCTCTTCCCATCAGGCCTCCTGAGCCAATCGCGATCTTAGACTGAATGATATGGTATCCCGTACCCAGGGGATCGACCGTGGGATTCAAAAAGGTCAGCAATCGGTCCCTTTGGTAATCCTTCAGAGAATGCCAGAAAAGATGCCACACGAAAGGAAACAACATCAGAAATAGAAGGAACCCAAAGATGACCAACCGCGATTTTAGTCCTACAAGGAATACCATGACCAAGAATACAAAACTGATGGCCAGGGCCGTTCCCAAGTCCGGCTGCTTGAGAACCAAAAAAATTGGTACTGCGGCTAGTAGGGCTGGGATAGGGATCTGAGTTAAACCCAGTCCATGCCGGCTGTAACGACCTGAAAAGTCCTTTGCCAGCACTAATAGCAGGGCCAGTTTTAAAAGCTCCGAGGGCTGGATGTCAAAAAATCCCAGGGAAAGCCACCGCTGAGCCCCCTGGCCGACTCTTCCTACAAACTCTACTGCGATCAGAAGTACCAGGGAGGCTCCGTAAAAAAGATAAGCATGACGGCAGATGTGGTGATAATCCACCGACAGAACCCCGAAGAAAACCACCAGCCCCAGGCCGATCCAGCAGAGCTGTTTGAGATACAGGGGAAGACCTACCGTATCTTGGGGCCCGGTCACGCTGTAAATGGACAGCATCCCGATTGCTGCAATCAAGAGCATGACCAGGAATAATTTAAGATCAAAGTTGATGATCAGGCGCCGGTCGATCACGTTTGATGAACTCCTCAATAACCTTTCTGGCAATGGGTGCCGCGGCAGTTCCTCCATGCCCTCCGTGTTCTACAAGGGCCACCACCACGATCCTGGGATGATCCAAAGGTGCCAATGCCACAAACCAGGCATGATCTTTGAATTCCGGGGGCATATTAGCCTCCGTCATCCAAGGTTTGGCTCCCACCACCTGGGCGGTACCGGTCTTGCCTCCGATCTGTACGATGGTGGAATTGGCGGCTCTCCCGGTCCCATGCTCCTCCGAGACCACTCCTCCAAGGACACGATAAAGTGTGGCCAATGTCTGTTCCCGGAACTGAATGACCCCATTTAACACGGGGGGCGATTCTTCTAGGTTTCCCATTGTCCCCTTCATGGTCTTTAGAATTCGTGGCTTATATTGATATCCCTGTGTTGCAATCCCGCTCAGCATCATTGCCATCTGTAAGGGGGTTACCGTAATGTATCCTTGCCCAATGGCTATTGATAGAGTCTCACCCGGATACCAGGGTTCTCCACGGACTTTCTGTTTCCATGCGGTGTTGGGAATCAGACCTGGTTTTTCCGAAGCCAAGGGTATTCCGGTGGGACGGCCAAGTCTAAAACGCTCGGAATATTCTGCTATGGTATCAACCCCCAAACGATTTCCTGCCTCGTAGAAAAAGACGTCACAAGATTCGACAAAGGCCCTGCGCAAGTCCACCACTCCATGTCCTGCCTTCTTCCAGTCTCGAAAGATACGATTTCCAAATCTCATGCCACCTTTACAGCTTACCGTGAAAGAGGCGGGGACAACATTGGTTTCCAGTAGTGCGGAGGTCACCACAATCTTGAAGACGGAACCCGGAGGATACTGCCCCTGAATCACCCGATTATTCATCGGGTGGCGGGGGTCGTTGGCCAGTGTATCCCATGCAGCCGGAGTCAACACGCCGGAAAGGAGGTTGGGATCAAACGGTGGATGGCTCACCATGCTCAAGACATCGCCGGTCCAGGGATCCACCGCCACCACCGCCCCGGGTGCTTCACCCAAAGCTGCTTCCGCAGTCTGCTGAAGCCCAAGGTCAATGGTGAGATAAAGGTCATTGCCCTTTACCGGCTCCTTTACCTTTAAGACGCGGCGTTCATGCCCTTGGACATCCACCTCGATGCTTTTTTGGCCTGGTTTACCCCGGATCCAACTATCGTAGGTCTTCTCCACACCATATTGACCCACGATACCGCCAAGAGAGACCTCCCCTCGATAGGCCTCCTGTTCTAGTTGTTCTGATGAAACTTCACCCACATGCCCTAGGAGATGTGCGGCTAACCCCCCATAAATATAATTTCGCTTGACCTCGGTCTCAATCCTCACGCCCGGAAGATCCAGCAAATTGGCCTCGATCAATGCCACCTCTTTAAGGTTGAGATCACTCTTGACCTTGAGAGGTCTGGGGGAAAGATTTTTCTTAGCCAGGACCGCCTGGTTTAATTCCTCCTTTGAGACGCCGATCAGTTCGCTGATCTTTTGCAGGGTATCCTGGAGGTTGGGAATATCCTCGAGAGCTAGGTAGAGGTTAAAGCTGGGGGCATTGTTGACCATCAGATTGCCGTTTCGATCGTAGAGAAAACCCCGTGGAGGAGCGATCTCCACCAGTCGGATCCGATTATTTTCGGCCATGCCTCTGTAAGAGCTTCCCTGAAAGACCTGAAGGTACCAGGCCCTTACCAAAAGAAAACTAAAGACCAGTAAGACAAACCCGGCTAGCCAAGCCGTTCTGTTTCTGATCTCACTGGGTTCTTCTTGAGGATAGGAAGAATAATTCATGCTATTCTGTCCTCTCCATTTGAGAAGGGGAATGCCCACCGCTGCCTAAGGCAGATAAGGCGGGGCTCTTCAACCATCCGTGGGCTGTACTCTGCCTAGGGGTGAATCTTCCGGACAAAAACCAGAAAAGACCACTACCCACCACCCCGTCATAGATGGCTTGAGGAAGGATCGTGTAGCTCAATAACGCCACCGGATTCTCCGGGACCATGGCGAAATAGGATACCAGGAGAAAGATCAATCCCTGAACCACGGAGCAGAGAGAGATAATCACCCCGGTAAAGACCACCTTCATATTGACAAGTGTCCTGCCAAGAAGTCCAGCCAAAAAGCCCAAGGTGGGTTTAGTGGCCAGGTGGATTCCCCACACCCCTCCGGACATAAGATCCATAAGATATCCCAGTGCAAGACCCGTCATGGCCCCGCGTATTTCATCACCAAACAATCCGACAAAATAAACCGCAATCAATGCCAGATCCGGCTTTATTCCCATGATCGCGATTGAATTCAGCAGGGTGGTCTGAAGGAGGATTATACCAATGATACCTATGATCGATAATACGGGTTTCATGGCCTTAAGATGACGAGGACCTCTTCTAACTTTGCAAAATCCACGGCCGGTTTGATCTGAGCGACCTGAAAGAGCCCATCCTCTTTTTTCTGGACCTCTGTAACTTGCCCGATCAGGAGTCCTTTAGGGAAGGTCCCGGCAAGCCCGGAGGCGAGGATGACATCGCCCACCCCTACCTCTGAGAGAATCGGAAGATACTTTATCCGGGCCAGTCCGACCTCTGTCCCTTCCACCAGTCCTTCATCCCGTGTGCGCTGCACCAGAGCTGCCACGGAACTGTTATGATCGGTGAGCAGCAGTACCTGGGAGGCGACAGGTGTCGACTTGATGATCCGACCCACTATCCCAGCTGGAGTGATGACCCCCATGCCTGTCCTCAAGCCGTCCTTTTCTCCTTTATTAATTGTGATGGTTCTATACCAGTTAGTGGGATCCCGGCCGACGACCTTGGCCGCTGTCAATTCTAAAGTTGAGGTCTGTTTAAATTCCAGAAGCTCCTGGAGACGGATGTTCTCTAAGGCCAGGTCTCTCAACTGGAGATTTTCGGCCTGGATCTGTTGTAATTCTATCACTAATTTCTCATTTTCCTTTGTGGTGTGGACTATAGCGATGTAGCTCCTCCATGCTTCCCCGACTCCCCCCGTCAGAGCCGTCACACCCGATTGAAGACGGACCAGAAAGCTGGTGACGGGCTCCCCGATAAAATGGAAGGGCCGTTTTTGTAAACCCGGAGACAGGAGAATGATCACGGCGATGACCGACAGCATGAGGATTAGCCACTTTCTATGAGTCAATGCTGTGCGAAGCATGATAGTCTTTCTATAAGGGTCAGGGGCCGGACTTTAGTGACCTGCATTCAGCAGCCAGAGACCAGCAAAATCTGGTGACCGTCTATAGGTCATTGAGCCAGGATTGAGACCTTCTTGAGAAGATCGATCTGGTCCAGAGCCTTTCCGGTTCCTACCACAACCGTGGTGAGTGGGTCTTCAACCGTGATAATAGGAAGATTGGTCTCCTCTCGAAGCCGGATATCCATTCCGCGTAGGAGGGACCCGCCACCCGTCAGGACAATTCCTCGATCGATGATGTCTCCCGCTAGCTCCGGAGGGGTGTTCTCTAAGGCAACCTTGATGGCATTCACGATGGCACTGATGGGCTCGGCCAGAGCCTCCCGAATTTCTGCGTCGTCAATGACCAGGGTGCGGGGAATGCCTGAAATAAGATCTCGCCCCTTAATCATAAAGGTCCGACGCTCCTCTAGAGGATAGGCCGACCCGATTTCAAACTTAATCTGCTCGGCCATGTGATCGCCGATGAGCAGATTGTATTTCCTTTTCACGTAATTGGCGGTCGCGTCATCCATCTTGTCGCCAGCCACCTTGACCGATTCACTGTAAACGATACCGGCCAGGGAGATCACGGCCACATCGGTTGTCCCTCCTCCAATATCCACCACCATGTTGCCTGAAGGCTCTGCAATGGGAAGACCGGCCCCGATGGCTGCGGCAATGGGCTCCTCAATCAGGTACACCTCCCTGGCACCTGCCAGCTCGGCAGAGTCCCTGACAGCCCGTTGCTCTACCTGGGTGATCTTGGAGGGCACGCAGATGATGATTCGGGGGCGGACAAAGGTGTTACGGTTGTGAGCCTTTGTGATAAAGTGGCGAAGCATCTTCTCGGACATCTCAAAGTCAGCGATCACACCATCCTTCATGGGACGGATGGCCACAATGTTCCCTGGGGTACGGCCCAGCATCTTTTTGGCGTCCATCCCCACGGCCAGAAGCTGTCCAGTCCTCTTCTCAATGGCCACCACCGAGGGCTCGTTGATCACGATTCCCTTACCCCGAACATACACGAGGGTATTGGCTGTTCCAAGGTCTATGGCCAGGTCATTTGAAAACATCCCTAAAATCGAACTTGTAAAGCCCACGGACTCCTCCCCACCACGCTAGCGGATTCGAGCGCTGGCCCGAAGGGTCGCGATAGCGCGAGAATAAGTTTTTGTATAAGTGTTTTCATTCCTAGCTGATTCAAGCATGACCGAAGGGTCGGGTATGCGAGAATAAGCTTTTTGTTTTAACCTTAGTTCACCGCTCCACGCCTACATCCAGGACTTCCTGCTCCAAAACCTGAGTCCCCCCGATCTCATCCCCAACCCTTAACCCCTGTCCATTCCCGATCATCATCAGACTCTCAAAAAACAGAATTCCCACGGTCAAGAGCCAGCCCATATACGGGATTAAAAACAGAAAATAAGCCACTGCTAATGGAAAGTTACGTATGATGGACTCCCGAAAGGTACAGACCGATCGCCTTGCAGGCACATAGACTTGAAGTCCGATCAGCCATTTTCCTACACTCTTTCCCTGGGAAAAACCATCCCCGATGAGAAGGTACATCATTCCTGCAATAAACCCGACCCGGGATGACAGCTCATAAAAGATGGCCACAATTAATAGATCGATAAACTTGGCAATGAATCGGTTGAGGACATTTGCTTTGGGATAAAGATTTTCTGACATTATATTTTACTATTATAGGTGAAAGCCCAGTTTTTTTCAACAGCGCCTTACAGCCCTCATGGGATTGATTTTTACATGTCTCTCTAGTAAGATTGATTAATAACGGCCTGACCGATACAGAGAGAGTTAAAAATGCTCAAGATCTTAAGAAAAGGCGCTATTGAAAATGTCTGGTTTTATCGCATCATCATGATCGTGTTGTCACTTGCTTTTGTCATTACCATGGGGTGGTGGGGCTTCGGTGGCCCTTCTGAGCAACATGTTGTGGCGAAGGTCGGGAAGACGTCGATAACCCTTGAGCAGTACCAACAGGCCTACGAGCGCGTTTATAAATCTTACCGTGAAATTTTCAAAGACCAATTCAATGAAGACCTTGTTCAACAACTGAATCTTAAGAAAACAGTCATCGACGGTCTCGTGGATAGACAGCTCTGGCTCTTGGCGGCCAGGCAGATGGGGATAGAGGTTAGTGATCGAGAACTGTCAGATTTTATCCTCAAACAACAGGCTTTCCAGCGAGAGGGAAGGTTTGATCCCGAGATGTACAAGCGTATAGTGAGTCGGATCGGCTATACACCTGAAGCCTTTGAACGGATACAACGGGAAGATTTGGTGGTCGAAAAAGTCAGATCTATTCTCAAGGCTTCAGTCACGGTCACAGATATCGAATCCCAGGAACTCCAGGCTCAACCCGTCTCTTCCCAGCCGGCTACTCCTTCGGCCCAACAAGAGCAACTACAGGGTCTCTTGATGCATAAACAGGAGTTAGCCTTGGAAGCCTACCTCAACTCCTTGAAGTCTCAGGTTCCCATCTTTATCGATGAAAAGATGCTCTAATCCTAATTAAGCAGAATCTTCTTGGCACGAAGATGGTTAGGCAGTCTAAGGCGATCCATGTCATAACGGATGTAGGCCAACCCCATGACACACAGTTCAAAGTGTTCGGACAGTTTCCTGAAGAGAGGGGCAATCTCACGGAAAGACCCGGAAGAAAACTCCGAAACGATTTGGTAAGATCGCTTACCTACCTTTACATAATCCATTAAGACATCGGGATGGGAAATTAAGGCCGAGGTCTTAAAGCGTCGCAGGTACTCCGGGAAAATCCCCATCATGAATAGAGTGTAATCGCCAATATGGCGATGGATCTCTCTTTCCCGCTCTTTGGACCCCGCGCTCGCTTGGTTCTCGCTCTCCATCAACATCTGAGCCACCTCTTTGAATTGCTTGCCCGAGGTGCTTTTGAGCTTGTAGACATTCTCAATATGAATAAAGTCCACCAAGAGATCCGCGATGTATTTGATGATATGGACGTCTGGCCAGCCCAAGCGCTCATAAAAATTTTTTTCGGTGAGGATGATAAAAAGGTTTCTCAGCGAATGTTGATCTGAAATAGGAGTTGGCATGGAAAGTTTTTCCCTCCACAAGGCATATTATTCACATCTGCTGATCTATTTTTATTATAGCCGGTTTGTGGGATTTGGACAAGAATGGCCATTACTCAGAGTTGACGGTGTTCAGTCGGAGTTTTACAAGCGAAAATGGATTAATCCTGGCCCCGTTTAGACGTGCACCCCAGTGCAGATGAGGCCCTGTGGCCCTTCCAGTTGCCCCCACCAGACCAATGGTTTGTCCCTTGGAAACCTTTTCGCCATTGCCGACCCGGGCCTCCGAGAGGTGAAAATACATGGTGAAAAGCCCTAAACCGTGGTCGATGATGATGCTTTTGCCGCTAAAGAAGAAATCCCCTGTTAATGTTACAATACCATCATTGGAGGCTGCGACCGTCATCCCCTCCGGGGCGTAAATGTCTTCCCCGTTGTGGGGATTACGGGGCTGACCATTGATGATACGCTTGAGACCAAAGGTTCCGGCCGGTTTGCCTTCTACAGGGACAATAAATTGCCCCTTCCACAATCTTTTCTCTGAGACTTCACCTAGGTTCTCAAGCATCTGCTGTTGTTCCGCTTCGACCCGCTTTAAGGTCTCTTCGTCCAGTTCCACCTTATCGTCAGGCAGGGTAAGTTCCTGAATCCCAAATTTGGAAGGACGCACTTTGATCCTGTAACGTTTGACCAGGTGAGCCTTTGAACCTTCCTGGGCCTGTACTCGGACCTCTCCCCGAAGAGGCCCATCGGCGAGATCTATACCCATCAAGGCGCCATAACGGCCTTTCTGATCAATTTTAAAAAAGGGGATGGTACGGTCTCGGAACTTCCCTGTTACTACAGGGTCTACTCCTGCCACCTTCACTGTGATGAACAGAACCTCTCCGGACTTAACCACCAGGGAAGGAGGTGATGGTGATGCCGAAGAGGCCACAAGGGGATAGACTAAGAGGAGAATACCCGTTAATAAGGATATGTAAAGAAATTTAAATCTCATGTGGGTGATGATTTTAACGTCCAGAGAGGGTCGCACCCGAGATCAATTCTTCCACCCGCTTATTAGTTGAAGAGAATGGATCCATGCAGAGGATGGTCTCCTCCCAATAGCCATTCAATTTCAGATAGGTCCAGTCTACAGTATAGGATCGATTCCTTTCCTTCGCGAACTTGATAAAATCGCCCCTCACCTTTGCCCGGGTGGTCTGAGGAGGCGTGCACATGCCTTTTTGGACATCCTCCTCTGTGACAATCTTTTGTATTACCTCCTGCTTGTCCAGGAGGTAATAAAGCCCTCGGCTTCGTTTAACATCGTGGTATTGCAGGTCCATCATAGAAACTCTGGGGTCATCCCAGCCACAGCCCTTTTTCCCTATGTATGAAAGCATGACTTCCTTTTTCGTCACCCAGTCAACTTGCCCAGAGAGCTGCATGGGGTCTTCTTCCATCTTGTCCAAGATATTCGCCCATTGATCCACGATGTCCAAGGTTTCCGGATCCTCGTCAAGGCCAGTCTTGGTGATGTATTCATCCAGCCGATCTAAGTAGATCCGTTGAATCTCAATTCCGGTCAGCTCCCGACCATCTTCCATTTTCACCCGGCGCTTGAGAATGGTGTCTCTGGAGATTTCCCGGATGGCCCGCACAGGGTCTTCCAGCTCCACCCCTGATACGAAATAGCCGTCCTCGATCATGGACAGGATAAGGTTGGTGGTGCCCACCTTGAGATAGGTGGCACATTCAGACATATTGGAGTCCCCCACAATGATATGGAGGCGACGATATTTCTCGGCATCGGCATGGGGTTCATCCCGGGTGTTGATGATGCTCCGGGAGGAGGTGGTGGAGGAGGAGGTCTTCTCGTGAATGTGCTGGGCCCGCTGGGACAGGAAAAAATGGGCTTTCCCGGACACTTTGAGGACCTTTCCGGCACCGGCGAAGACCTGCCGGGTCACAAAAAACGGGATGAGCTGTTCAGTGACCTTCCAGAAATCTAGATCCCTTCGCATGAGATAATTTTCATGACAACCGTAGGTATTGCCCATAGAATCAGTGTTGTTCTTGAAGATATAGATGTTGCCTTCTAGGCCTTCCTCCCGAAGACGCTTTTCGGCGACAGGGAGGCATGCCTCCAGGAGACGTTCCCCGGCCTTATCATGTACCACCAAGTCGAAGAGATTGTCGCATTCTGGTGTGGCATATTCGGGATGACAACCTGTATCCTGATAGAACCTAGCCCCGTTGCTCAGAAAGGCATTGGAGGGCCAGCTGTTGGGGATGAGGCCTTCAAAGATATAGCCCAGAATTTTTTCCATTGGTAAATAGACCCGACCGTTGGGTGAAAAGATCAACCCATATTCATTCTCCAACCCATAGATTCTGGGTCTCATGGCCTTCATCGTTTATCTATGGGGGCACATTTTCCCCCACCCTCCGGCGCGGAGGACCCATTGGGCCTTCTGATTGCAACGGGTCTAGGCAAAGCCTGATCCTCGCTTTTTATTTGATCAGTTCCTTAATTTCTTCGGATGTAAACCGTTTAAATTTTCTGCCCTGTCGGGTTCGATCCAGCACTGCCGCTTCCAGTCCATTGGGAGTGATAGGCTGATTGGTTACTCCCTCCAAGGTTTCAATAGACATCTTGAGCATCTCTTTGACACCGGCAGTGCCCTTGTAGCGTTCCTTGAGGGAAATCATTAGGGCTTCGGATCTACCCCCAATGACGGTGAAGCCCTTTTCATCATAGATGCTGCCATCAAAGGTAATGCGGTAAATCTCGTTGGAATGCTCCTGTTCTCCCAGCCCCACCACCAGGATCTCCACCTCCAGAGGTTTGATATCCTGACTGAAGCTGGTTCCCAGAGACTGGGAATAGGCATTGGCAAGTGACTTGGCCGTCACGTCTTCACGGCTATAGAGATATCCTTTTAGATCGGCATGGCGGATGCCGGCTTTTCGGAGGTTCTCAAACTCGCTGTACCTGCCTGCCCCTGCAAAGGCGATGGTGTCATAGACTTCCGAGATCTTATTGAGGGTGCTAGGATTGTCCGCGACCAACAGGACCCCATGATTATATTCCATGGCAATAATGGATCGCCCCTTGGCGATGCCTTTCTTGGCATACTCGGCCTTATCCTGCATGATCTGTTCTGGTGAGACATAATAAGGTAGAGCCATTAGGCCGAACGCCTCCTCTCTATAATCGCATTATAAAGCTGCTTGATTCTCTTTTCCGTTACATCCTGAAGGCCCTGCTTCGTTACGGTTTTTACTGTGGGATAAATGTCCCGAAGCAAATCAGGGCCGGCCGTGGCCACGTCTTCCTCGGCTGCATCGTAGAGGGACTCCAGGGCCAAGCTGATAGCCTCATCCTCGGTCATATCTCGTTTAAAAAGCTTCTTCATCGCGCTCCGGGCATCTTTTCCTCCTGAGCCCGTGGCATAATAGTCGGTCTCTTCGTAACGTCCCCCGGTAATATCATACTTAAAAATTCTTCCTTCCAATCGCTTTAGATCATAACTCACAAAGATCGGGATCACAATAAGACCCTGGACAGCCATAGGGAGGTTGCCTTTTACCATCTGGGAAAGCTTATTGGCCTTTCCCTCGGTGGAAAGCGTCTCCCCTTCTAGCTTCTCGTAATGTTCCAGCTCGATCTGAAAAAGACGGGCCATCTCAATACAAGGCCCTGCTGCTCCCGCAATGGCGATGGCTGAGTAGTCATCTGCCTTGTAGACTTTTTCGATCCTTCGAGCCGAAATTTGAAAGCCTTCTGTGGCCCTGCGATCTCCACCGATCAGCGCTCCATCCCGGTAACAGAGGGCCAATATCGTGGTACCTTTGGGAATGAGTATGGGAAAGTCCACACGCCCGCTTAAGGTGGATTCTGGCCTGGATAACTGGGCAGGAGGCATTCCCTGTTGCTGAAACTGGACAAGGTGTGGATAGTGGGAGGTGAGATAGTCATAGAAACTGGAGGTTTGATCATCGAAGGGAAAGGCGCACACCTACTGTCCTCCTTTTTGAACGTAGTTCTTTACAAATTCCTCAGCGTTCTCCTCCAAGACTTCGTCAATCTCATCCAGTAGATTGTCTATATTTTCCTTGATCTTTTTGCCTTTCTCAATGACTTCTGGATTAGCACTGACCTGGTCTTCTCGCTTCCCTGGTTCACGTTTCTTGTCCTTCTTTTGCTCCTGTCGAGCCATGCTCTTTAATCACCCCCTCTACAAACCCTCACTAACCTGCAATCTGCTCCAACAGCTCTTGTACCGTGGAGGATCGCTCTAAAATGTTGCCCACCAGTTCGCGATTACCCTTGAGGGGTTCCATCAGGGGAACCCGTTTAATGGTAGTATTGCCGACATCAAACATGACCGACGTCCAACTAGCGGCATACACTTCCTTGGAAAACTTCTTAAGACACATCGCCCTGAAATAGGCCCGTGTATCCGAGGGAGGAACCTCTCGGGCATGGACCACGTCTTCTTGGGTCACAAGGGTCTCCACATAATTGCCACGCTCCAGGGCGTAGTAAAGTCCACGATCCAGACGAAGATCATGATACTGTAAATCCATTAGCGAAATTCGTGGGTCATCCCAGCCACAATTCTTTTTCTTCATGTAAGAAAGCAGAAGTTCCTTCTTGATGACCCAGTCCAGTTCCCGGGATAACTGCATGGGTTCCTCTTCAAGCTTGTCCAGGATATAGCCCCAGCGGGCCAGTACATCCTGGGTCACGTTGTCGGGATTCCGTGAGGCACAGTACTGGACAGCCGCATTGAGATACTCCCGCTGGATCTGGATGGCAGTCAGCTCCCGTCCATCCCGTAGCTTGACCTTATTTTTCAAGTTGGTATCTCGGGAGATCTCTCGGATGGCCCGGATGGGATCTTCCAACTCAAGAAGGGGAATCCCATGACCCTCCTCAAGCATGGAAAGGATCAGAACCATGGTTCCCACCTTAAGATAGGTAGAATATTCCGACATATTCGCATCACCCACGATCACATGCAGCCTCCGGTACTTCTGGGGATCAGCATGGGGTTCATCTCGGGTGTTCATGATGGGGCGTTTCACCATCGTGTTCAGGTCCGTGAGCACCTCGAAGAAATCGGCTCTCTGGGAGAGTTGATAGGAAACCGCTTCGGTCCGGTTCTCGGCCCCCACCTTTCCAGAACCGCTGTAGATTTGCCGGGTCACGAGAAATGGCATGAGGCCTTCCGTCAACCGTTCAAAGGGCACGGATCTTAAAACCAAATAGTTCTCATGATATCCATAACTGTTGCCCTTGCCATCGGTATTATTTTTATAAACCAAAAAACGATCCGGTCCACCCCTGAGCCGGCTGGCTACCTCCCGGCATAGATCCATAATGCGCTCCCCGGCTTTTTCATAAGCCACCAAATCCCTAGCATTCGTGCATTCCGGGGTGGAATACTCTGGATGGGCCCCATCTACATACAGCCGACCGCCGTTGTGGAGGAGCTTGTTTAGGAGCTTATTGTATTCAGGCCCCGGTCGCTCCTTTTCCCCCTCCACCTCGAAGCCTCTGGCATCCAGTAGCGGGTTTTCGTTCTCATAGTCCCAAATAGCGTGGCCCGCCGGCAGGTGAGGATAGCTATTAATGAGCAGGATAGAATTGGAGACTGGATCCAGTGTGCTGGGATCCTTGGTGCTGATCCCAAATTCTGTTTCTGTGCCCAGGACTCGCTTCATCATAGGTAGTGCCCTGTGCTGATGTTCTCGATCTGGCGAGAGTCGGTGGGCTTACCCCCAATGGTGCGCGCATGGATGATCTTCTCGCCCTTGCGGCCTGCGATCTTGGCCCAATCATCCGGATTGGTGGTGTTTGGCAGGTCTTCGTGCTCTCTGAACTCATCCCGAGTGGCGTGGATTAGATCGTCTCCCTTGATTCCCTTCTCGCCTGTGGAAATCGAACGCTTAATAGCATATTTCTTGGCCCGGGCCACGATTCCCTCGATGAGGGCTCCACTGGAAAAGTCCTTAAAGTAGAACATCTCCTTTTCGCCATTGGCGTAGGTGACCTCCAGGAACTTGTTCTCTTCGGTGGCACCATACATTCTCTCCACAGCGAGACCAATCAGATGTTCTACGACTTGGTTACGATTACCGCTGGCCTGCGCCAGTTCATCCGCATGATATGGCAGTTCTGGTGTCAGATACTTGGAAAAGATCTGGTGGGCCGACTTTTTGTCCGGGCGGTCAATCTTGATCTTCACATCCAACCGCCCGGGTCGCAAAATAGCAGGGTCGATTAGATCCTGTCGGTTGCTAGCCCCGATGACGATCACATTTCTTAACCGTTCCACCCCGTCGATCTCGGATAAAAATTGTGGAACGATAGTAGACTCGATATCCGAAGAGATCCCGGTTCCACGGGTTCTGAAAAGAGCGTCCATTTCATCAAAGAAGACAATGACAGGCATTCCCTCTTCGGCTTTTTCTTTGGCCTTTTTGAAAACCTCCCGGACCTGTCGTTCGCTTTCACCTACATACTTATTGAGAAGCTCCGGCCCCTTCACATGGAGAAAGAAGCTGCGGACATCCTTGCCTGTTTTACTGCCCAGTTTTTTGGCAATCGAGTTGGCCACAGCCTTGGCAATCAGAGTCTTACCGCATCCCGGAGGACCATATAAGAGGATCCCTTTGGGAGGAAGCAGGCGGTGCTCGGCAAAGAGCTCCGGATGAAGGAATGGAAGTTCTACCGCATCCTTGATCTGCTCGATCTGTTCATCCAGACCTCCAATATCTTGGTATGTGACATCCGGAACTTCCTCTAAGACCAGCTCCTCCACTTCTGATTTGGGAAGCTTTTCAAGGAGGTATCCCGATCGGGTATCAAACAGCAGGTGATCACCCACACTCAGTTTCCCCAGGAGCAGAGGTTCCGCCAACTCCGCGACCCGTTCCTCATCGGCCCGCAGGGTCACAATAGCCCGGTGGCCTCCCAGCAGGTCCTTGAGTCGAACCACCTCCCCCTGCATCTCAAAGTCACAGGCCTCTACGGCATTGAGGGCCTCGTTGAGAATGAGCTGCTGACCTTTCTTTAAGGTCTCCATTTTGATGTCTGGGTGCAAGTTCACCTTCATTTTACGTCCAGCGACATAGACATTCACAGTACCATCTTTATTCCCGCTGGAAAAAATGGCATATGTAGAAGGAGGTGCTGTGAGCTTTTCCACCTCCAGCTTAAGGGCCTCGATTTGGGCCTTGGCTTCTTGGAGTGCAGAGATCAGCTTTTCATTCTGCCGGTAGGCCTGCTCTAGTTGTGCCCTGGACTGCCGGAGATCACGGGCCTCTTCCTCCAGCGATTTGATCTGCACCCTCAGCTTTTCGATCTCCCACTCATATTCATGAATTTTTTCTTCCAAAGGACTTCCCCCTGCCAGTTGGTCAGAGATCTTTTTCATGGTGCTTTTGAAAGGATTGAGTCTGCCCTGATTCTTTTTTGACTCTCCCATCTCATCCCCTTCCACCGGCCCAACTTAAAGTTTCTGAGTTGCATACGAGACTCTAATTTAATTTTAGCATCTCAATCTATAACGGTCAACTATTATATCGTCAACCCCTGGAGACCGGGACTATTTTCGATGATTACTGTGGCCTCGATTCAGTTCATTTATCAGATCGATGGCCGACTGTCTCGGATTTTCTGCCATGAGTATTGCCGAGATTAAGGCAATTCCGTTTGCGCCTGCATCCAGCACTTCATGAATCCGCTCCTTTTGAATCCCTCCTAAGGCCAGAACAGGGATCTTGATTCGCCGACGCACGGCTCTCAGGACATCCAGCCCCAAGGGAGGACCGTAGCCTGCCTTGGAGAGAGTTTCGTAAATCGGTCCTAGGGTGATAAAGTCGGCGCCTTCTTCCTCGGCCAATTGAGCCTCCTCAAGGGAGTGGGTCGAGACCCCGATGAGTTTCGAATCTCCCAGAATCCTGCGAGCGATGCGAGTAGGCAGACTATTAGACCTGAGATGAACGCCATCTGCTTTCACGGCCAGGCAGATATCGATGCGGTCATTAATGAGAAGACGTGATGGGACTTTAGCTGTTAACCTTCTGATGTCCTGGGCTAGGGAAAGAAGTTCTCGTGTGGATAGGCCTTTTTCTCGGAGCTGGACAAATCTAACTCCACCCTTCAGGGCCCTTTCCACCACTTCAGACAGGGGTCTACCCCGTGTCTGATGACGGTCAGTGATGAGATAAATAGGCGGATGAAAGACTGTGATGCCCAAAACCTTATTTGTTAGATCGTTACTCGATCATTCCCTCGATGGGGCTGCTAGCCGTGGCGTATAACTTTTTGGGGATTCGGCCTGCAAGATAAGCCTGTCTGCCAGCGATGACGGCGTGCTTCATGGCCTCGGCCATGCGGATGGGGTCCTTGGCCCCAGCGATTGCGGTATTCATGAGAACCCCATCACACCCCAGTTCCATGGCGATAGCGGCGTCGGAGGCGGTGCCCACCCCAGCATCCACAATCACCGGGATTCGAACCGTCTCCATGATAATGCGTATATTATAAGGATTGCGAATGCCCAGACCGGATCCGATGGGGGCGGCTAGAGGCATCACAGCTGCACACCCGACATCTTCCAACCGTTTGGCCACCACGGGATCATCATTGGTATAAGGTAGAACCATGAAGCCTTCCTTTACTAGAATCTGAGCGGCCTCCACCAATGCGGCCGTGTCTGGAAAGAGGGTTTTGGGATCTCCAATGACCTCCAGCTTCACCATGTCCGAAATCCCGGCGGCTCGGGCCAGGCGGGCGGTCCTTACGGCATCGTCCACTGTATAACAGCCAGCCGTATTGGGTAGAATCTTGTAGACTTTGGGATTGATATAATCCAGCAGGTTTTCCTTGGAGCGGTCCAGAATATTAACCCGACGCACCGCTACAGTAATCACATCGGCCCCGGAGACCTCGGTGGCCTTCTGGGTTTCAATAAAGTCTTTATACTTTCCGGAACCGACGATCAGCCGTGATTTAAATTCAATCCCACCGACTACCAGCCGGTCATGGTTATCATGAGGTTTCATCATTGAGTATTAAGGCCTCCACCCACGAACCCGATTATCTCTACCTTATCTCCCGCCTTAAAAGAGGTAATCTTAAAATCAAGACTGTCTATAATCTGCAGATTGATTTCAATCGCCACACGCTCCGGCTTAATTCCCAACTCTTCCAGCAAAGATGATACGGTGGCTGTCTCCGGCACCTCGCGAGCCGCCCCATTCAGGACGATCTTCAAGAGTTTCTCCCAACCTATATTTGTGATTATAGGGGATTCACAGAAGTCATGTCAATCGTACTCAACAGTTACTTGTGTTGGGTGGGCTCTGCCTGCTGGGGAGGGTCTATTTAAAAGGTCAGTGGATAACAAATAGCCTGTCAAATGTAACCCTTTGAAAGGCTTAATCTCTTAAAAGCGCCAAATTTTACATTGCAAAAAAACGAAAAAAATGATACATATGTACATATGTTGGTTCAGATGAAGGTGAGGGGTCTGATGTTTGACCCCTACAGCAATGCCTATATTGTCATCCTCCGGGATGAGGATAATACAGAGGTACTCCCCATCTGGGTGGGAAAGGCGGAGGCCAACGCGATCAGTTTTGCCCTGGAGGGGATTTTTACCCCTAGGCCTATGACCCATGACCTGATTAAGAATATGCTGGACGCCATGAATGCAAAACTGATCAGCGTAGTGGTGACGGATCTTCGTGACAATACCTATTTTGCTAAGCTCCACTTGCTTTATAAGGACTCCGAGTACACAGTAGACTCTCGACCCAGCGATGCCATTGCGTTGGCCTTACGGGCAGATGCCCCTATCTTTGCCAGTGAAGAGGTAATCCAAAAACACAGCTCTGAGGAGCTTGACCGATGGTTGGATAACCTAAGGCCGGAGGATTTTGGAAGATATGATGCCTGACTACAGAGTTGCTTCAAGTGCCACCATGACCCTTCCTAAAGGTCTTGCAGCCACGGGACCTATCAATGGGCACAGCCTGGGGCGAAGGATGCAGGTTTATCTCAATGAGAATGTCTTTATGGGAATGGTCTTGTCCTGTGTAGAGGTGTATAAGAAGGAATGTTTTGGTTTACTCCTGGGTTATCGGACTCCAGAGAAATATATCGTAGAACATGCAATTCCTTATCAGACCGTGCGCCGGGGACACAACTGGGCCGAGCTGAGAAGTGACAAATGGAAAATGCTTCAGGAGATTCTCAAGAACTTTCCTAAGCTGGACATCCTGGGTGATTTCCATTCCCACACCATGTATCGGGATATTAAAGCCCACGTCTCTCTGAGCCGGGATGACATCGAGTATATGGATCCACATGATCTTCAAGTCGTCATTGCGGTGAATGAAAACAGGCGATCTCGGGAATGGTCCTTGAATTCCAACCGCACCATTTCCGGGTCCATTGATAAGTTTTATTTCAAAATCGCGGCTTATTATTTTCATCACCCGCAGGCCAAGGATTTCAGTTCGTCATCGTTCCCAAGCGGGGGATCTGGCAGAAACGGGCGGGTAGAGGGATCTCAGAACGGGAATAAAGGGAAACGGGTCCGACCTTGGATGGCCGAGATTCTTTGTCCCATTGTGATGGGCTATAAACAATAAATATGGAAATCAAGCTGAATGTCCACGGAATATTGTCTGATTCGGCCAGTGAGGCCCAGATCATTATCCTGCGGGATGAGAAAGCGGTAGAGATTCTTCCCATCTGGGTGGGTGTGACCGAAGGCAATGCTATTCGGTTTGCTATTGAGGGGATTACTTCTGCACGTCCCTTGACCCATGATCTTTTGAAAAACTTGATTGAGCACCTTCGGGTGGAGGTACTGAAGGTGGTCATCACCGAGATACGCAATAATACCTACTATGCAACAATCCATCTTCATCATGATGGGTCTACAAAGACAGTTGATGCAAGGCCCAGCGATGCCATCGCCCTGGCTCTGAGGACCAAGTGCCCCATCTATACCGTTCCCGATGTCCTCAAGAAAAAATCCCAGGAGAATCTGGATGCCTGGTTGGAGCGCCTCAAACCTAAGGATTTCGGTAAGTACGACGCCTAAATGAAACATGAAGTTATATAGACTTTCTTTATTTTTTTTGTTTTTAGGGATGACTTGGATCCCGCCGGTGCAGGCAGCGTCGGAGGTGGCATCAGGGGAAGAAAATGGGTATGCCCCGGGGCCCAGACAAGAAGTGGTTCAGACTGCCCTTCAAGGTCTCAGGTCTGCCGTGGATCTGTGGAGTGCCCAGGATTTCTCATCCCTCTATGAGTGGGGGACGATAGAATCCAAGCAGCTATTTTCAAAAGAACGCTTTGTCAGCCTGATGAAAAATAGCACCCGGCAGCTTCAGTGCTGCTGGACCACGCTTCAAAACCTCAAGGGATTTTTAAGGTCCCCTAACCAAGTCTATGTGGAAGCCAAACTGGGATACGAGGATTTTCAGAATACGGGTGCCGATCATTCGGATCAGGATGCAGGGCCGGCCCAATGGGTGATTTCATCCGGCTTTGATCTCCGCAATTTTCTGATGGTCTTGCAACAGGGGCGATGGCGAATGAACCTGACCGAGATCCTCTTGGCCAGTGGATATCTTCCCGAGAACCTGGGGATGGAGGGCAAAAATTTGCCTTGAACCCGCATAGCGAGCATGAGCGAGAAAAGACCGGGTTCTTCAAATTTATCTTGACATGTAAAGTTTTTTGGATACAATAGCTCTTTTACTATTATGATGATGAAAACAACTTCGATTAAAGAGACGTCCGTGACTCGAAAATGGTATCTGGTGAATGCTGAGGGCCAAGTTCTGGGCAGATTGGCTTCACGAGTGGCCTCCCTCCTACGGGGAAAACACAAGCCGATCTTCACGCCCCACGTGGACACCGGCGATCATGTGGTGGTCATTAATGCACGGGAGATACGCCTCACAGGGGATAAACTAAGCAGCAAGGTCTATTACCATCATAGTGGCTATCCTGGTGGACTCAAGTACACCACCGCCGGGACTCTCAAGACGACTAAGCCAGAGCGTCTGGTCCAATTTGCCATCCAGGGAATGCTTCCCAAGAACAAACTGGGTCGGGCCATGCTCAAAAAGCTCCGCGTTTATGCAGGACCGGATCATCCTCACCAGGCCCAGTCCCTTGAACCTTTGGATCTGAGCCAAAAGAAAGGTCATTAACGGATGAGCAGTGTTCAATACCACTCCGCAGGAAAGCGCAAGAATGCGGTCGCTAGGGTCTGGCTAAGACCCGGAGAGGGGAACATCAATGTCAATGAACGGGCTCTGGATGATTACTTTCCCAGGGACGTCTGGAAGGTGCAGGTTAAACAGCCCCTGGAGGTGTGCGGCCTGGCCGGGAAGTATAACGTGATGGCCAATGTCTATGGAGGAGGACTCAGCGGGCAGGCCGGGGCTATCCGACACGGGATCGCCCGCGCTCTACTTGAGCTGGATCCGAAATTAAGGGGCCGTCTACGCAAAGAGGGTTTGCTCACCCGGGATTCCCGGGTCAAGGAGCGCAAGAAATATGGGCAGAAGGGTGCCCGCAGGAGGTTCCAGTATTCTAAGCGATAGTCGAGGGGTCAAGGCTTCTTGAACAAGGAAGGCCAAGGGGCCTTCCTTTTTTTATATCTTCTAAAAGTGATTGAGGCGCTCACATGATTAAGGTGGCGGTCATTGGAGGCAGCGGGTATACCGGAGCAGAGTTACTCCGACTGCTCTCCCAGCATCCCCGAGTCAAACTGATGGCAGTTACTTCTGAGCAGTCGGCGGGTAAGGGAGTGGGCCAGGTATACCCTTCTCTTCAGCATCGGGTGTCTCTGGCGTATGAGGCTCTGGATGTGGAAAATCTTTCCTCAAGAGCCGATTTTTTCTTTGTGGCCTTGCCTTCGGGCTCAGCCATGGATGCCGTGGCCCAGCTGGTGGAGAAAGGGAAAAAGGTAGTGGACCTCTCAGCCGATTATCGTCTGCACGATGCCCAACAGTATCAGACCTGGTACCATCAGTCCCATCGGCACCCCTCGCTTCTGGGACAGGCAGTGTATGGCCTTCCGGAAGTCCATCGAGAGCAGATCCGGAAAGCCCACCTGGTGGCCAATCCCGGTTGTTATCCCGTGACGGTTATTCTGGCCCTTGTGCCGATCCTCAAGAAAGGCCTTTTGGATCTCAACCGGCCTGTCATGATTGATGCAAAATCGGGTGTCTCAGGAGCAGGGAGAAGCCCAGAGCTGGCTTATCACTTTCCGGAGATCCAGGAAGGGCTGATGGCCTATGGTCTGGGCGGACATCGTCACATCCCGGAAATGGAACAGGAGCTTTCGGCTCTTGCTGGAAAGGCTGTGAGGCTGACCTTTACCCCTCACCTGGTCCCGATGAACCGGGGGATTCTCAGCACCCAGTATCTTTCCCTTCATTCATCGATGGAAACTCAGGCCTTGATCGATCTTTACAGGGATTTTTATAAGGCGGAGCTTTTCGTGCGGGTTTTGGACAAGGGACTCTCTCCCAATCCCCATCATGTCCGGGGTTCGAATTTATGCCATATCGGGATATCTGTAGATCTGCGCACCGGCGTCACCATCTTAATCTCCGCCATTGATAATCTGGTCAAAGGAGCAGCGGGACAGGCCATACAGAATATGAACCTGATGCTGGGTTTTGAAGAAGATCTGGGCCTGCAATCCGCTGGTCTTTTTCCCTGATGGGTGCCTCTTCGACTCGGATCCTTCGCGGGGGAATCACCTCGGTTCAGGGTTTTGTGGCCTCTGGAATCCATGCCGGTATTAAAAAGGACGGTCGGCCGGACCTTGCCCTCATCCTATCTCAATCCGTGGCAACGGCGGCAGGCTGCCTGACACGAAACCGTTTTAAGGCAGCTCCTCTCCTGGTGACCCGTGAACACCTGAAAACACACCGGGGGAGGGCGATTATTGTCAATAGTGGAAATGCCAATGCCTGCACCGGAAAGCAAGGCTATCGGGATGCCAAAAAACTGGCCTACTGGGTGGCTGAAGCGCTTCATCTTCCGATGCACCAGGTGTTTGTGGCCTCCACCGGTGTGATGAGTGAGCCCCTCCCGATGGAAAAGATACAGAAAGCAATCCCCAAGGTTATTACCTCCCTCTCCTCAACGGGCGGCCATCGGGCTGCTAAAGCGATAATGACCACAGACACCTTTCCTAAGGAGTTTGCCCTAACATCCTGGATCGGTAAAACTCCGGTGACTCTGGGAGGTACGGCCAAAGGTTCTGGGATGATTCATCCAGACCTAGCCACCATGCTGGCCTTTATCGGTACCGATGTGGCGATTGAATCTAGAGCCCTTCAGGAAGCCCTGAGAATAGCCGTGGACCAGTCTTTTAACCGGATTAGCGTGGATGGGGATACCAGTACGAATGACCTGGTCCTGTGCCTGGCCAATGGTCTGGCCGAAAATCCTCCTATTCGGAGCGGCACAACTGCATTAAAGGTGTTCACACAACTTTTGACCTTTCTCTGTCAGGAGTTGGCCAAGATGATCGTTCGGGATGGGGAGGGAGCAACAAAATTTGTGACCCTTCAGATCCGAGGGGCCAGGAATGAATCGGAGGCATTGCGTATCGCCGAGGCCATTGCTCGGTCCATCCTGGTTAAAACTGCCCTATTCGGGGAAGATGCCAACTGGGGTCGCATCATGGCAGCCATCGGGGCCTCCGGGGTGGATGTCCCAGCCGAAAGGATCTCTTTATCTGTAAATGGCATTCAAATTGCCCGGGGTGGAATTGCGGTGGGCAAGCGGGCCGAGGCTCAAGCCAACAGAAAACTCCGGCAGAGGAATATTACCCTCACAGTGGGGCTAGGCCAGGGCAACGCTGAGGTTATCTACTACACCACTGATCTATCCCAGGGCTATGTGAAAATCAATGCCGCCTACCGCACATAATATTGCAAAACTTGCTTGACTATGTTATCTTCTTAAAGTTTAAGTAAGTATTAAAGCTGGCCAGGTCTCTGGCTCTGCTAAACTACACACGCTCTCGGATTCGGGAAGGGGTGTCCTGCACTTAGCAGGATCCTTACCGGAGGTGATGAGGGCGGAGGAAACAACCTAGGAAGGAGTCTCTTATGTCAGCAGTTTCAATTAAGGAGTTACTGGAGGCAGGAGTTCATTTTGGCCATCAGACCAATCGATGGAACCCCAAAATGAAAAAGTACATCTATGGAGAGCGAAATGGTATTTATATCATCGATCTCCAGAAGACTACGAGAAAATTTCAGATGGCCTATGAGTTTGTGAAAGATACCGCGGCTGAAGGGCAGGCCATCCTGTTCGTAGGAACGAAGCGTCAGGCACAAGACATCATTACGGAGGAGGCCAAGCGCTGTGGGATGTTTTATGTCACTCATCGATGGCTGGGTGGGATGCTCACCAATTTTCAGACCATCCGCAAAAGCATCGAGAAACTTAAGAAACTAGAAGCTGCCCGCACGGATGGCACCTTCGAACGGCTACCCAAGAAAGAGGTCAACCAACTTGAAAAGGAGCGGGAACAACTTGAAAAAAACTTGGGGGGCATCAAGGAAATGACCACACTTCCGGGGGCCGTTTATATTGTGGACACCCGGATGGAGCGCACGGCGGTCCTGGAGGCCAGGCGGCTCATAATCCCGATTGTGGCCCTCGTGGATACGAATTGCGACCCTGAGGAGATCCATTACCCCATTCCGGGCAATGACGATGCCCTCCGGGCTATCAAACTCGTCACGGCCAAAATCGCAGATGCGGTGATCGAAGGACGGCAGCGGTCTGGCCAACCTGCGGAACCCGCGGGTGATTTTAAACAGGCCTTCCAGGAAGTGGAGACCGCTACCCCTCATACACAACCCTCCTGAAGGAGTCAACTCGGCATGGCTGTAGATGCATCGCAGATCAAGGAACTTAGGGAGCGAACCGGGGCCGGAATCATGGAATGCAAGCAGGCCCTGGCTCAGACCCATGGCGATTTAGAAAAAGCGGTCGACTTTCTTCGGCAGAAGGGGCTTTCCAAGGCTGCCAAGAAGGCAGATCGGGTTACCCCAGAAGGACTGATCAGCGCCTATATTCACCCTGGCGGAAAGATCGGTGTCCTGGTGGAAGTGAACTGTGAAACGGACTTTGTAGCCAGGAATCCAGAATTTCAGGAATTGGTGAAGGACATAGCCCTCCAGATTGCCGGAGCCCATCCCCCACCACAATTTATTCAAAGAGATGATATCCCTCCAGCAGTCCTTGAAAAGGAAATGGGGATTTTTTATGCCCAGGCTAAAGGTCTGGGAAAGCCTGACAAGGTGGCGGACCAGATTGTCCAAGGCAAGTTGGAGAAGTTTTATGAAGAGGTCTGTCTGTTAGAGCAGCCTTTTATCAAAGATCCAGGGGTGAAGGTTCGTGATCTGTTGACCCAAAAGATCGTTAAGATCGGAGAGAACATCCGTATCCATAGATTTACTCGCTACCGATTGGGTGAAGAGGGATAAAACCTCCATGACACAGAAAAGATATCAAAGGATCCTACTAAAGATTAGCGGGGAGGTATTGGCAGGGGAGAGGGGTTACGGCATTGAGCCACAGGTTATGGATTTCATCGCAGGCGAGATCAAGGACATTTTGGACATGAGTGTGGAAGCTGCGGTGGTTATTGGAGGGGGAAACATCTTCCGGGGAATTGCGGCCACCACCAGCGGGTTTGAGCGGACCTCGGCAGACTACATGGGAATGGTGGCCACCGTGCTTAATGCCTTGGCCCTTCAAAATTTCTTGGAGCAGAAGGGGATCATGACTCGGGTTCAATCCGCCATCGAGATGAAGGCCCTGGCCGAGAGCTATATCCGGCGCAAGGCCATCCGACATCTTGAAAAGAAGCGGGTAGTGATCTTTGCCGCAGGAACCGGAAATCCCTATTTTTCGACCGATACAGCGGCGGCCCTCCGGGCCATGGAGATCGATGCCCAGGTGATTCTCAAAGGCACTAAGGTGGATGGCGTGTTTGAAAAAGATCCCATGATTGATCCCCACGCCAAAAAATTTGACCGGCTGACATTTTTCGAGGTGATCGAAAAGGGGCTCAAGGTCATGGACGCCACGGCCGTAACCCTCTGCATGGATAATAATCTCCCCATTATCGTTTTTAATATTAAGGAAAAGGGAAATATTAAGCGAATACTGCAAGGTGAAAAAATTGGCACTCTTGTTTCTTGAATGCCCGACATCTGGCTTCGCCAGTGGCGGGCTGGGGTGTGGGGGCATCGGTACCAAGATCAAAGGCATATTCTCGCATAGTCGTCCCTTCGGGACATGCTCGACAGCGCTAGCGAGGTAGCACGGGCCCCCACATAAAATGCTTCTTGAGGTAATCGGAGATGATCAATGATCTAAAGAATAAGATGCGCCAAAAGATGGATCAGACTCTGGAACACCTTCGCAAGGATCTGGCAGGAGTGAGAACAGGGCGGGCCTCGTTGGTTCTGCTGGATGGGATCCAGGTCAGCTATTACGGTTCGCCCACTCCTCTTAAACAGGTGGCGGCCCTGGCCGTGCCGGACCCACGCCTTATTACCATCCAACCCTGGGAAATCAGTTTGATCCCAGAAATCGAAAAAGCCATCACGGCCGCCAACCTGGGGCTGAATCCCACCAATGATGGAAAACTGATCCGGCTAAACATCCCACCTCTTACCGAGGAGCGGCGCAAGGAGTTGGTGAAACAGGTTAAAAAGATGGGTGAGGATACGAAGGTTGTCATCCGTAACATCCGGCGTGACACCAATGAAGAGGTGAAAAAGCTGTTCAAGGATACCAAGATTTCGGAGGATGATCAACGAAAGGCCCAGGACGAGATCCAGAAGATTACGGATCAGTACATCACCAAGATCGATGAAATGATCAAGAAAAAAGACGCAGAAGTTCTGGAGGTCTGACCTTTCACTGGTGTGTTGTGAAGTTGTGACGGAGGAGGAACGCTGTGCGTAGAGGCATACGACTGATTCTGAAAAGAGGGCTGGTGACCTATTTGAGTATCTGGGTCTTGGTTCTGGGGTTTGCCCAGAATAGCATGGCCATGCTGATTCCTTCCGCGCTTCCCCAGGCCCAGGCAGAGTCTGTGGCCCAGCGAGATATTGAACTTCAAAAGATCCAAAGTCTCCTGGAATCCAAGCTCATTTCTCAACGATTAAGCGATCTCGGATTTACAACCCAGGAAGTACAGCAGAAACTGACCCAACTGCCGGATGAACAAATCCATCAGCTCGCTCAACACCTAGACAGCCTTCAAACCGGTGGGGATGCACTGGGCATTATCATTGTCCTTTTGGTCATTGCAATCCTTGTTGTCATTTTGCTTCAGCTTACCGGGCATAAAATCATCGTCACTAAATAAAAGTCTCAATCCTATGGCTTTTTCACGGTTCATGAGGATCAATCTTGCCTTCTGGGGTTTACTGCTCTTCCTAGGTTGCACCCATACTTTCCCACTAGACCTAGCCCAGAGATTGGGGAAGGAACCTCTCTATGTGGAGGGCATTCCATTCTATCCCCAAAAGAAATATCAATGCGGCCCGGCCTCTCTGGCGGCGGTTTTGAACTACTGGGGCCAGACCCTTTCGCCTGAGCAGATCGCCCAGGCTATTTATCTTCCTCGCCTCAAAGGCTCCTTGAGTCTGGATCTGTGGCGCTATGCCAGGGACCAGGGGTTTGATGCCCGAATGAAGGAAGGTTCCTTAGAGGAACTTCAGGCTCACCTGGCCCGCAAGCAGCCAGTGATTGCTTTTCTGAATCGCGGCTTTACCTTTTTTCCTATCGGGCATTTTTTGGTGGTGGTGGGCCTTGATCCGGAGCAACAGGCTGTGATCGCCTATTCAGGAATAGAAAAGGACAAAAGGATCCCTTACAAGAAATTTCTTGCGGATTGGAAGAAGACCGAGTACTGGTCTCTGGTCATTACACCGAAGGATGGCCCGGCCTCTGGCTTAGCCAGGGACGGGCGGGGTGTGGGGGCATCGGAGGACACTTCTTTGCCTCAGCCGCACGGGCCCCCACATAAAATGATCAAGGCCCATGACTAGACAGAGTATGCGGAAGATGATCCTGTCCTTGTTGTTGATCACCTTAACTTCGTCTGGCTGTGGCCATCTTCCTAAGATTCGTATCCTGCATGATCCCCTGACGGCACAGGAGCATCTGGCCCTGGGGGTGAGCTATGAAAGTCAGGGAAAGCTCGACCAGGCTATTTCGGAGTACAAAGCAGCGCTCAAAAAGGATTCCAAGGAAGTAGGGGTGACGCCCCTGATCTATTTAGGCAATGCCCACGCCCAGCGGAAAGAGTATAAGCAGGCCGAGGGGTATTATCAAAAGGCCCTGAAGCAGGAACCCGCAAATGGTCAGGCTTTAAACAACCTGGCCTGGGTTTATCTTCAACAGAGAATCAAACTCCAGGAGGCTGAAAATATGGTTAGACAGGCTCTGGATCAGAATCCTGATAATGATCCCAATCGATCTGGTTATTTGGATACATTGGCCGAGATCCTGATGGCTCAAAGCCAATTTACTGAAGCCCTTGATCTTCTCCAGGAGGCCGAAGTCCTGGCAAATCCAGACAACACCGCACTGCTCTCCCAGATCTATGAACACAAAGCTCGCGCCTATGATGCCCTCGGCCAACCCGACAAAGCTGAGGAAGTTCGCAGCCAATCTTTCCTCCTTACTCCATCTAAACATTGACACATTAGGAAAAGCGGATTATAAAAGAGAACGAGGTGTAACGCGGACAAATTGAGGCTTAGGATCTACATGAGTTCTAAAGACGGAAAGGTGACAATCAATGAGCAGCAAGGTGAATGACAAGGCAATTGCGACGCTGGCGGGGGGGTGCTTCTGGTGCCTGGAGGCTGTTTTTGTTGATCTCAAAGGAGTGGAGAAGGTGGAGTCTGGCTACGCCGGAGGCATGATGCCGAATCCCACCTACCGACAGGTCTGCACAGGCACCACTGGCCATGCCGAGGTGGTCCAGGTGACTTTTGATCCAAAGATTATTTCTTTTAAAGAACTTTTGGAAGTGTTCTTTACAATCCACGATCCCACCACATTGAACCGCCAGGGTGGCGATGTGGGCACCCAGTATCGTTCAGCCATTTTTTACCATACGCCTGAGCAAAAAACCATTGCCGAGCAGGTGATGAAGGAAATCAACGCAGCAGGCATCTGGCATGCACCCATTGTGACCGAGATCGTACCATTTACAAAATTTTATCGGGCAGAAGATTATCACCAGGAGTACTACCAGAATAATCCTGACCAACCTTACTGTCGTGCAGTGATCGCACCTAAAGTCGCAAAATTCCGCCAGCATTATCTCGCCAAGCTCAAGAAGTAAGCCGGGATTTTCATTGCAATCCTTTAAAGTTTCCCCTATAAAGTAAGTCTATAAATCTATTAGATGCTTGCAGTCCTGGTGGGAACATTGTAGAATGCGCTATTCCAATTACCCCATGGCCCATGTAGTTGCGGAGATTGATCTGTCTGCCTTGCTGTATAACCTGGGGCAGGTCAGAAAATGTATCAGGCTGGACTGTCAGATCATGGCTGTGGTGAAGGCCAATGCCTATGGCCACGGGGCGGTGCCTGTGGCCCGCACCCTGGCCTCCGCAGGCGTCCCCATGTTAGGCGTGGCCTGGGTGCAGGAGGGAGTCCAGTTACGCGAGTCCGGAATAGGCCTTCCCATTCTGGTCATGGCCGGGGCCATGGTGGATGAGATGCAGGAAATATTGTCTTACCGCCTGACTCCCGTGGTCTATCAATCCCAGCAAGTTCGGGTCCTGGAAAAGCTGGCCAAAAAGAAAGGCCAAAAGGTTAAAGTCCATATTAAGATCGACAGCGGGATGGGAAGGCTTGGGGCCTCTTCAAAAAAGGACCTCCTGGATCTGGCAGCAGGGTTTAGCCGTGCGCCCCACTTGGCGGTGGAAGGGGTCATGACCCATATGGCCGAAGACGGGCTTGAGCACAGGTCTTTCACCCAACGGCAGTTAGGATTTTTTAACCAGGCCCTGGCTCTGTTGACCCAGGAAGGGCTGAAAATCCCAATTCGGCATGTAGCCAACAGTGCCATTACGATAGATTTGCAGACCGCTCACTTTAATATGGTACGGCCAGGGATCATGCTTTACGGCTATTTACCGTCCAAGAGCCTGGACCATCCGGTGGACTTAAGACCCGTGATGGCCTTGAAAACGAGTATTCTACACCTCAAAAAGTTGCCGGCGGGAACCTCTATCAGTTACGGCCGGACATTTACCACACACCGAGACAGCTTGATCGCCACCCTCCCGGTAGGATATGCGGATGGCATCCCACGGGCCCTGTCTAACCGGGGCGAGGTCTTGGTGCGTTCAAGGCGTGCCCCTGTGGTGGGTAGGGTTTGCATGGACATGATGATGGTGGACCTCACGGGACATGGCGATGTACAGGTGGGGGATGAGGTGATCTTGATGGGCCGACAGGGACGGGAGGCGATCACGGCGGACGACATTGCCCAAAAGACCGGGACGATTGCCTATGAGATCTTGTGCGGGATTGGTCCGAGGGTTCCAAGAGTCTACACCAGGGTGCCGAGAACTTCTCGTAGGAGTGGGAGGAGTTAATGCACTGGTTGGAGGTTCTGGGTTCGCGCACCATTATTTTTGTTGAAGAGATGGGCCGGGTGGCAGGTCTCCTGATCCAGAGTCTTCGATGGGCCGCGTATCCCCCTCTAGGATTAAAAAATATTTTTAAACAGATGGAAGCGGTAGGAGTAAATTCTATCCCGGTGGTGCTCATCACGGCCCTTTCCACCGGCATGGTCCTGGCTCTTCAAAGCTATAATGGGTTTCGCCGTTTCAATGCAGAGAGCCTGGTGGGGACCGTAGTGGCCCTTTCCATGACGCGGGAGTTGGGCCCTGTGCTCACTGGTCTGATCGTGGCTGGTAGGGCCGGGGCGGCCATGGCGGCGGAGCTGGGGACGATGAAGGTCACAGAGCAGATCGATGCCCTCACCACCATGGCGGTTAATCCTATCAAATATCTTATTGTGCCCAGGGTGATGGCAGGGCTCATGATGCTCCCTATCCTCACAATCTTTGCAGACATCACCGGAATCACAGGAGGCTATTTTGTGGCTGTCAACCTTCTGGACGTCAATCCCGTGGTTTACATGCGTCGGACCGTCGACTATATGGAGCTGGCCGATATCTTCGGAGGATTGCTCAAGGCAGGAGTATTCGGGATCATCATTGCCACCATCGGTTGTTATAAAGGTTTTAATACCGAGGGAGGCGCCGAAGGTGTAGGTAAGGCCACCACGGGGGCGGTGGTGATCTCTTCCATGTTGATCCTGATCTCGGACTATTATATGACGGCTATGCTCTTTTAGAACGATGATCGCATTAATCGACCTTCATAAATCCTTTAAGTCGAAAAAGGTCCTCCAGGGAGTGAACCTGCAGATCGAACGGGGCGAGACCATGGTCATCATTGGGGGAAGCGGTTCTGGAAAGAGTGTCATCATGAAGCACATCATTGGACTGATCCGGCCGGACAAGGGCAAAGTGGTGGTGGAGGGTCAGGAACTGGCTACGCTTGATGATCATACTTTGAATCAAGTTCGAAAGAAGTTCGGGATGCTCTTTCAATATGCGGCTCTCTTTGACTCCCTCAAGGTATGGGAAAATGTAGGTTTTGGACTTCGGCAACACTCACATCTCAGCGATCGCGAGATTAAGAAAATCGCCGATGAAAAACTGGCCATGGTGGGCCTTCGAGATGTAGAAGACCTGATGCCGTCCGAGCTGTCTGGTGGCATGAAAAAACGGGTAGGCCTGGCCCGGGCCATCGCCATGGAGCCCCAGATTCTGCTGTATGACGAGCCCACCACTGGACTGGATCCCATTATGGCGGATGTTATCAATAACCTGATCCTGGAGTTAAAGAGGCGGCTCAATGTGACAGGCATTGCCATCACCCATGACATGACCAGTGCCTACAAGATTGCGGACCGGATCGCCATGCTGTATCAGGGCAAGATCCAACAGGTAGGAACGCCCGAAGAGATTCGAAACACCAAAGATCCTGTGGTTCACCAGTTCATCACGGGGAGCGCCGTCGGTCCCATTGCGGCCGTGTAAGGAGAAAACATTTGGCGAGATTCAGTACTGAGGCAAAGGTTGGGTTGGTGGTTCTGATCGGTATTGGCTTTTTAACCTATATGACTTTTACGGTAGGGGGATATCGCTTCGGGCAGGAAGATGGTTATCGGATCTATGCCGTCTTTGATTCCGTTGCCGGAGTAGACCTTAAAACACCCGTGAAGATTGCTGGGGTTTCTGTGGGGGTGGTGGAGAAGATTGATTTAAGCGACACAAAGGCCCGCCTGACCTTAAGGATTAAACCAGATGTCAAGATCAGAAAGGGTGCACAAACCATTATCCGCTCCGCTGGTCTGCTGGGAGAAAAATATATTGAAATCATCAATCCTGAGGCGGAAGAGGCGGGCACCCTCAGTGAAAACCCTGAACTGGAGGAGCCCCAACTTGGATCGAAACCCTCCTCATGGCTTGTACCCAATAAATCTGTCAAAGAAATTGTAAAATGGTTTGAGGGTCTGGGTCCAGGACCGGCTTATGCGGCTGAGGCCCAAGAGCCAGCTCCGAAAGACACCTTTGTCAAGGAAGGAGAGGTGATCAAGCAGAAGGGCCAATCTGCCGACATGGACCAGCTCATCAACCAGCTCAACGCTATCTCGAATGACCTCAAGGCAGTGAGCCACACCTTAAAGGAGGCCCTGGGCACCAAGGAAGGGGAGCGCTCCCTGAAAGAAATCATCCAGAACATTCAGGAACTCACCAAAAATCTCAACACGGTGGTGAAGGAAAATAAGGGTAACCTGACTCAGACGGTTACCAATCTGGAGGAGTTTTCCCAGTCTTTGAAAGAGTCCGGCCCGCCTCTTATGGAGAAGCTGAGCCAGATTGCAGAAAAGATCGAAAAAGGGGATGGAACGGTCGGCAAATTAATCCATGACGAGGAGCTGTATAACCGGCTCAACAGCACGATGGATGATATCAAGCAGGTGACCGAGAAAATCCGGAAAGGGGAGGGGACGATTGGAAAGCTGATCTTTGAAGAAGAGGCCTATAACAATCTGAACAGCACCCTCAACAGCCTAGGGTCCACCATCGGTCGAATGACTTCAATACGGCTCTTTGTAAATTTCAAAAACGAATATCAGTTCGATACCAGCGAGAACAAGGGTTATTTTTCTTTAAGGCTTCAACCCGGAGACAATAAATATTATCTTGTTGAGGTGGTGGACGAGCCGAGGGGCAGGGTGATTAAGACCACCACCTTTAATGAACCTCCAGGTCCTTCTTCAGAGGTTACTACCACCAAGACAGAACGTAAGCTGCGAATCAGCGCCGAGTTTGCCCGGCGTTTTGGAGTGATTTGGATCCGGGGTGGCCTGATAGAGAATAGCTTTGGTGTAGGATCAGACTATAATTTTTTGGGGGATTATTTTAGACTCGGTCTGGATGCCTGGGATTTTAACAGTGAAGACCCGGAGATGGACCACGCCAGGCTCAAGTTCACGGGGGCCTTGTCTTTTCTCAAATACTTTTCTGTCCAGGCAGGTTACGATAATATCTTGAACAAAAAAGTGGACACCTTTTTTGTGGGGGGGGCGCTCCGGTTTGAGGATGATGATCTTAAATACCTCTTGGGAGGCCTCTCTGGAGGTGCCTCCTCTGTCTTCAAATAATCAGCTGCTTTATCAATACGTAAAAGCAAGCGCGCTCTCATGTTAGCGATCCAAGGGATACAGCTCAGTAAGTCCTATCACTATTATCAGGTCCTGAGGGAGGTATCGCTGGAGCTCGCCGAGGGGCAGTGTTATGCACTCTTTGGCCCCAACGGCGCTGGGAAGACCACCCTGCTCAAAATTCTGGCCACGGTGCTACGGCCTTCTTCAGGGCGGTTTGAGGTGATAGGCCACGATGGGGTCCAGGACAGGTTCAAGGTTCGAGAGCTACTCCTTCTGGTGGGGCATGGGTCTTATCTTTATGATGAATTAAATGCCCTGGAAAATATTCGGTTCAACGTAGCCCTGCGGGGGGTGAGCCCAACGGAGAGAGAGATCAAGTCAGCCCTGGACCGGGTCGGGATCGGGGCATTTGCGGACTTAAGAACCCGTTACTTCTCCATGGGAATGAAAAAACGCCTTTCCATCGCCAAGGCCATTCTTATCCGCCCGAAGGTCCTGCTTTTGGATGAACCCTACGCCACTCTGGATGAGGAAGGAATGAAGATGATGAATCACTATATCCAAGAGATCACCCAAGAGGGAACCGCCGTCATGCTGACCACCCACAACCGGATGAAGTCGGCCGAGGTCGCCCATCGGGCCGGGGTCCTGCTTCGGGGTGAGCTTAAGGAAATCGTGGTGAAGGATCTGGTGGTGAAAGATGAGCTTTTTTAGAGTGATTCGATGGATAATCTGGAAGGACTTGGCTAGCGAGATACGCAGCCGTGAGAATATTTCTTCCATGTTCTTTTTTGCATTTATCGTGATCATGATCTTCAGTTTTAGCTTTTCCATGGACCAGCAGGGGGCCCGGGAGATGATGTCAGGGATTATCTGGGTAGCCTTCGGTTTTACCGGGATTATTGGTTTGGGCAAGTCCTTCTCGGTAGAGTTGCAAAATGACTGCCTGGAAAATTTACAGATCAGTCCAATTCCTAAGGGAGGAGTTTATCTAGGAAAGCTCATTGCCAACCTGATCTTTATCCTCATCGCAGAGCTGGTTCTCTTCCCCCTGTTTGTGATTTTCTTTAATCTGGATGTCCTTGATAAAGTCCATTGGGTTTTGTTAATATTTCTGCTGGGTACCTTGGGCCTCTCGGCAGTGGGGACGCTTTTTTCGGCCATGACGGTCCAGATCCGGGCCAGGGAGGTGATGCTCCCCATCTTGCTGTTGCCCATGGCGGTGCCGGTCATGATCGGGGCGGTGGAGGCCACCCGAGGCATCTTAAATGGGGATCCGTGGGCGCTTTATGGACATTGGGTGCAGCTCCTTATCGTGTTTGATCTGATTTTTACTATTGTCTGTTTCTGGGCCTTCGAATGGATATTAGAATCATAAAAGGGAACAGCCATGATTAAATACATGCGGCGTTTTGAGGGTTGGTTTGGGGCCGCGGCAGGTGGGTGCATCATCATTGGTCTGTACATGGGGCTGATCACCTCTCCCCCCGATTATTACCAGGGAGAGGTGGTGCGCATCATGTATGTCCATGTCCCATTTGCCAAGACCTCCCTCCTGGGGTATACGGTGCTGTTCGTGGGCAGCCTGTGGTATCTCTGGAAACGGGATCCAGTCGTGGATAATATGTGCCATGCCGCCGCAGGGATTAGCGTCTTCTTCACCGCGGGCGCCCTTATCACCGGCTCGATCTGGGCTAAGCCTACCTGGAACACGTGGTGGACCTGGGACGCCCGGTTGGTTTCATTTACCGTTTTGTTGTTGATCCTGATTGGCTACCAGATGCTTCGGACTTTTATCGAGGATAAGGAAAAGGAGGCTCGATATTCTGCCATTTTTGCCATTGTGGGGTTTGTAGACCTCCCCATCGTCTATTTTTCGGTGGAATGGTGGCGCACCCTCCACCAACCACTGTCTATTTCTCCAAGAGGTCTGAGTATATCAGGGTCGATGCTCCTCCCGCTGATCGTGATGGCCGTGGGTTTTTCTCTGCTTTTCTTTTACATGCTGATGGTCCGCACACAGATGCTGTACCTGGAAGAACTCCGGGAGGCCAAGAAGGGACGGCTGTTGAGCCGGGCCTATTCATGATGGCCAGGCATCGGGAATCCATCCAATGAAATGGCTGTACATCCGTTGGGGGGGGATTCTGTTGGCAGGGCTTATCATTACGGTCCTGGGGGCCCAACGTTACCAACATGAAGGGACCACGATCTCTCCAGAGCAGCTACTGAAAGAACAACCCACCGAAACCGCCCGGGTTCTGGGGACGGTTCAGGCGGGAAGCCTGTCCAGTTCGGGTGAAGGGTCTGCCCCTGCTTATCAGGCAAGGTTTCGGCTATCTGGACAAAAGGAAAACCTTTCGGTCTTGTACACTGGAGAAAAGCCGGATAATCTCCGGGAACTCAAGAGCCTGGTGGTGGTGGGTCGGTGGAATGCTTCCTCCCAGAAATTTGAGGCCCACGAAATTCAACTCTTACCCAATTTTGGGTACGTGGCTGCTGCCTATCTCATCGTCCTAATCCCCATGGGTCTGTTCCTGTTCCACATGGAACGCAAGGTGGAATTGTTGTATACTGAAATAAAGAGTGCTAAGGTGTACGAGAAGGAGGAAGACGCTTTTGACAAAGGGTAAGAAAACTGGTATTATTCTCAGCATTGCCTTAATTATCAGTGGGATCGGATACTTGGCCCTTGGTAATTTTGGAAAGAACCTGGTCTACTTTTTTACGCCATCGGAGGTGATGTCCCTTTCTTCAGATTACTACGGGAAGAAGATCCGCATTGGTGGATTGGTGGTGCCGGGGAGCCTCAAAGTGGTTCCCAACTCCCTTAAACTGACCTTTGCCTTAACGGATGGGGCGGCCACGATTCCCGTAGCTTTTGAAGGGATCCCCCCCGATCTTTTTAAAGAAGGGCAGGGGGCCGTGGTGGAGGGATACTGGGACGACCAAAAGCGGTTTCATTCCAACCTGATCATGGCCAAGCACTCGGAAGATTATATGCCCATTGAGCTGCAGAGAGCAGGGGTACATCTTCCCAAGAAGGACCTTCTAAAGAGCCTGCAATGAAATTGTTCAAAAGGTCTATGTGAAGGAGTCAGATGTTTATTGAGATAGGTCATTTTGCCGTCATTACCGCCTTCGTTCTGTCTGCGGTGGGCATTGTGACTCCCATCCTTGGGCTTAAAACAAATAATCTGGTCTGGGTACGTATTGCCCGGCAAGCCATTACCCTCAATTTTTTCCTCATCTCTGTAGGGATGGCCTCTCTCATCTATTCGTATCTGACCCAAGATTACTCAGTTCTGTATGTGGCCTCCACCTCGAACAGTAAACTTCCCCTATTCTATAAGGTGGCGGGCCTGTGGGGAGGCCATGAAGGCTCGCTGCTTCTTTGGGTCTGGATCCTGACCACTTTCTGCATGATCGCGGCCTGGCTTCACTGGAAGACTCAGCCAGTCGTTATGCCTTATCTGCTGGCGGTGGAGTCTCTTGTGATATTCGGGTTTTTGGCCCTCATTGTTTTCCTTTCAAGCCCCTTTGAGCGGCTGTATCCTGCCCCGCTGGATGGCAAAGACCTCAACCCGCTCCTCCAGGATCCGGCCATGGTGGTCCACCCCCCCATGCTGTATCTCGGGTATGTGGGTTTTTCTATCCCGTTCTCATTTGCCATGGCCGCGTTGTTCTCGGGCCGGCTGGGTGAGGAATGGATCAAGGTCACTCAACGGTGGACCCTCTTCGCCTGGATCTGTCTGACCACGGGCATCCTGATGGGTGGGTACTGGGCCTACTACGAGTTGGGATGGGGGGGATACTGGGGCTGGGACCCGGTGGAAAATGCCTCCTTCATGCCCTGGTTGGTGGGGACGGCTTTTCTCCATTCGGTGATGGTTCAGGAGAAAAGAAAAATGTTTAAGGTCTGGAATCTCTTCTTAATCATCCTGGCCTTCTCGCTCTCTTTGATCGGGACATTCTTAGTCCGTAGTGGTATCCTTTCTTCGGTGCATACGTTTGCCACGGACCCCGGCCGTGGTCTCTATATCCTGATCTTTCTGACCATCATGCTGGCCCTAGGTTTCGGGACCCTGATTCTGCGCTCCAGCAGGCTCAAGAGTCAAATCGAAATGGACTCCATTGTTTCAAAGGAATCGAGCTTTTTGTTTAATAACCTCTTCTTTCTGGTGGCCGCCGCCACAGTTTTTCTGGGAACCCTCTATCCCTTGCTGGTGGAGACCCTTCAGTTCAAGAAGGTGACGGTGGGACCTCCTTACTATAATGCTGTCTTTATCCCGGTGGCGCTGGGGTTGGTCCTGTTGATGGGAATCGGGCCGTATATTCCCTGGCGCAAGGCCTCACTGGAGAATTTAAAGAGGATATTTCTGATCCCCACCTTTATTGCCATTGGAGGGGGTGGGATTGCCGCACTGCTGGGGATTCGGAATCTGTACGCCTTGGCAGGGATCGTGGTGGTCTGTTTTGTCTTGGCGGCGATTCTTCTGGACTTTGCAAAAATCTCTGCTTTCTTTGCCCGGCGCAGTGGGGTTAATGTTTTCAGCGGAATTTACCAGGCCTTCACCAGCAATCAAAGGCGTTATGCAGGGATCGTCACCCATGTCGGGGTACTGGTGATGGTGGTGGGTATTATTGCCTCCACCATCTACCAGACGGAGCGTGTGGTCTTTATGAAGCCGGGAGACCAACTTCAGCTTCAATCATATACCGTGAAATTTTTAGGGGCTCGGGAGGTTGAAGGACCCAACTGGATTGCTCAGGAGGGGATTTTTGATGTCTACAAGGGGGATCGTTTCGTTGCCCAGATGCGTCCCCAGAAACGTATCTATACCGTGTCTCAGACCCCAACCACAGAGGCCGCTATCCATACAGTGAATATGGGTCATATCTTTCTCACCATGCCAGACAGCACCCCAGACGGGGCAACGGTGAGAGGATTGATTAACCCACTGGTCCTCTGGGTCTGGTATGGCGGTGTCATTATGGGGCTTGGAGTCATTCTCAATATCTTCCGACCCAGGAGGAAGGAGGTCCCGATTCTCAGTCCTGCAGCGATTACGTCTGATATTGCCCTCAATACACCTGGGACCAGAAGGAGCAAGTGATGGGGGGCACTCACTTATCGGACCGCGAGCGTAGCGAGCCAAGGACGGGGGAGTCTCCATCTGAAGTCCTCGTTATCCGGGGCTGGCATGTTGCCCTTATCCTGGGTATTGTGGGTCTGGTGGCCCTGTTTTATGAGGGATTGTGGGGCAATCCTCGCGATATTCCTACCGTCTTGGTGGGGACCCCCGCACCGGATTTCTCAGGCCCGGAGGTCAACACCGGCGAGATGATTTCACTGAAGGATTATAAAGGGAAAGTGGTGATGCTTAATTTTTGGGCCTCCTGGTGTTTGGAGTGCCGAGAAGAACATCAAAACCTCCTGGCGATTCACAAAAGGTTTGGTCAGGATCCAAATTTTGTCTTACTGGGGATCAATTATCAAGATAAAGAAGAACATGCGCGCCAATACCTTGTGACATATGGAAGCGGTTTTCAACATGTCCGGGATTTGAAAGGTACCATCTCTATTGACTACGGAGTGTATGGTGTTCCTGAAACCTTTATTATGGATCAGCAAGGGACCATCCGACATAAACTGGTCGGGCCGTTGATAGGGCCGGTCTATACCCAAGTGACTGAACAGGTCATCGCTCCCTTGCTCCTAGGGTCACCCAAAGGGTCCCTATGATGAACACACATAGCGAGCGCAATCCCTGCCTGCCGCCCGCCTGCCGGACGGGCAGGGGCAGGCAGGCTCGCCCTTTTAGGGCGGGGCTCTTCAACTTCAGGGTTATCCTCCCGTTTATTCTGTTGTTATCTCCATTTTTTTCAATGGCGGCGACGACAAACGAGGAGCTCCTGGATACTCAAACCCGCGAGATTGCGAAAACCCTCCGCTGCACTGTTTGTCAGTCAGAGTCGGTCTGGGAATCCAACGCAGAACTGGCCAGACAGATGAGACAGTTGATTAGGGAGCGCCTTGCCCAGGGACAGTCCCCTGATGAGATTCGGGCCTATTTCTTGAGCCGCTATGGGGATTATATCTTGATGGAACCTCAAAAAACCGGCCTGAACTGGGTATTGTGGGCAGGCCCCTTTATCCTGCTGGCCATCGGCGCACTTTTCCTCTATCACACCGTGGCCCGATGGGTGGCCCAAACCTCCTCCATTAAACCTGAAGACCTTTCTCCCATTGATGAACTCCAGCGCCAACGCATCGATCAGGAGTTGCGTTCCCTTGAAAAATAGGAGCCAGCCTTGACGTTTGCCCTTGCAGTTGGAGTGATACTGGCGGCTGTGGTCGTGTTTCTAGCATATCCCTTCTGGCGAAAAGGTGGCATACCCATGCCACTAAACATTGGGGTCTCTCCCGACCAAAACCGAGTGGATCTGGAGATGGAAAAACAGCGCATTCTGGCCTCCATCTCGGAGCTAGACCATGATTATGCTCAGGGAAGACTTGCCTTGGCTGATTACCAGCGATTGAGGACCACAGATGAACACCGGTTGGTTAAGATACTGGACGGGCTTGATCAATGGGTAAAGGCGGAATGGCCTCCAACTCCACAATTAAAAGTCAGTCCTCCACGGCGCCCGCCCATGCCCTGGGCGGGCCCTGTGATCCTGGGTCTGCTGGTGGTGGGCAGTGCTTCAGGCATTTATTCCTATATGAATGGAAAGATCGGACTTGAAGCGCAAAAGGCGGCCAGGGAAAACCAGGCCCAATCGGGATCATCCCAGCAGGGGATGCCAAATCCGATAGAGATGGTAGCCCGTCTGGAGGCTCGCCTGCGACAGAACCCCAATGATCTCCAGGGCCAGATCATGGCCGGCCGCTCTTACATGTCTCTGCAACGGTTTGAGGATGCCAAAAAGGCCTGGAGCAAAGTGGTGGAGCTGGACCCAAGAAATGACGAAGCCCATTACAGTCTTGGATTGATCCTGCTTCAGGAAGGGGGTAAGGCCGATCCCAAAGTTTATGAAGAAGCCCTGGCCCACTTTGATACGGCCCTGATCAATGTTCCAAGGGAACCGGCTGTGCTGTGGTATCGGGGAGTGGCCTTGGTCCACCTCAAGCGGTACCGTGAAGCCGATGATAGTTGGACCACTGCCTATCAAAACCTTACCCCCGGGAGTGAAGACGCCGAGTTTGTGAAGCAGGCCTTGCAAAATCTGCGGGCGGGTAAACCTCCCCTCTTCTAACCTAGGCCCTGATCCGTTGATAAGGGGCCATCTGCTGCGTTGCCGCTGCGCTTCCGCTCCTCACGTACTTTTAAGTACGCTGTGGTACGGTTCTCGCGGCGCCTTGCAGCTGACCCCTTCTCAACGTTCAGGTTTTTCAATAGGTTACTTTTCATTTACGGATTATGGTCTAGAGCCTTTGGCTTTCCTATCCACACCGCATGTAGTATAATGTCCTCATTCAGAGACATCAGAGTGCTGGGGTGGGTGTATAATATTAGTAAGAAGTCCTTGGTGGGAAGGGACCAGGCCGTCAAGTCCCGAGGGGGGATACCGCTTGTCCTGTTGATGGTCCTGTTTTTAGTTCTGGGATGTGAACAAACAAAATCAAAACAAGCCCCTCAAAAGTCCATCCCAGAGGGACCGCGCGTGGGTTTCCGGGCGCCGGGTTTTGTTGTGCCGACACTCGACGATCAGAATCTGTCCTTGGCGGGCTACCGAGGGAAGGTGGTGATGATCAATTTTTGGGCCACCTGGTGTATTCCCTGTCGAGTGGAAATGCCTTCCATGGAGAACCTCTATGAAAAGTATAGAGGAAAGGGTTTTGAAATACTGGCTGTCAGTGGAGGAGAGAGTAAAAGTGTGGTGCAGCCATTCGTTGAGAATCTAGAACTAAGCTTCCCGATCCTCCTGGATGAGGAGTTTGAGGTTCACGGCGAGTATGAGATTAACGCCATTCCCTCCACCTTCTTAGTTGATAAAAGCGGTGTGATTACCCATCGTTTTTTTGGAGCCGTGGACTGGAACAATGATCAGTCCATGGAGTTAATTGGAAAGTTGATAAAAGCCAAAGAGTAATAACGTATGGAACCCACGCAGACACTCTCACTGATGATCGCCTTTTCAGCAGGATTCCTGTCGTTTGTCTCACCCTGTGTTTTGCCGTTGGTCCCTTCTTATCTAGCCTACATCACTGGTTTGTCCCTGGATGAGCTAACACAGGAAGGTCAGAATCGTCAGGTCAGATGGACGACCCTCAAGAGCTCCGGCCTGTTTATCCTTGGTTTTTCCACCGTCTTCATACTTTTCGGCGCCTCGGCCACAGCGATGGGGCAGTTTCTATTGACCTATCAAGATGTGGTCCGAAAGGTGGGTGGGCTCTTGATTGTACTGTTTGGGCTTTACATTATGGGGATTCTTAAGCTGCCCTTACTGATGTCGGAGAAGAGAATTCACTTCCGTGGAAAGCCTGCTGGCGATGTGGGTACCTTCCTGGTGGGTGTAGCCTTTGCGGCAGGATGGACCCCCTGTGTTGGCCCCATCCTGGGGGCGATCTTGCTGTATGCCAGCACCAGCGAATCTATGTCTCAGGGGGTATTACTCCTGGCTTTCTATTCTCTTGGGCTGGGTCTACCCCTGTTTGTAAGTTCCCTGGGCGTGCAAGCCTTTCTTAACCACTCCAAGAGGATTCGGTCCTACATGCGCACCGTCTCCCTGATGAGCGGGATCTTTTTGATCGTGGTGGGGGCCATGATCTTTACAAACTCTTTTTCCACCCTGACAGCCCTTTTGACCCAGCACGGCATCGGCTGGTATATCGGACAGTAGCTTTAAAGTGAGTAGATGTGACTAGACCGGCTGTGTGGGTTGCGGCAAACCATGAGTTTTAACCCTAGAATATAATACCTATGGGGTATGACGTCATTATAGCAGGACTCGGCCCTGGTGGCGCCACCGCCGCCTATGAGTTGGCGCGGGCGGGGCTGAACGTACTAGCCCTGGACAAAAAATCTTTCCCCCGATACAAACCTTGTGGAGGAGGACTCTCTGCCCGTATCCGGATGCTGCTGCCCCTGGACTTTCAGGCCACGGTGGAGCGAACGATTAAGGGCATCCGTTTTTGTTATCCTGGAAGAGGAGACTTCACCCTTTACGCCCAGGAACCGATTGCCTACATGGTCACCCGGGAGCGCTTTGACCATTTCTTGGTCCAGAAGGCCCAGGCCGTGGGTGTGGAAATCCGGGAGGACGAAGCCATTTTAAAAATAGAGGAGCACCCGGATGGTGTAAAGGTCACCACCCCCGCCACTCAGTATCAGGCAAAGGTTCTGGTCGGGGCGGACGGTGCCCATAGCCTTGCAGCCAGACTCCTTAATCCAAATTTTCCCAGGAGAAAAATCTTGGCCCTGGAAGAAGAGGTCCCGCAGGAGAAAATCCAATGCAATCCTGCACCGGATGAGATCTTTATTGATCTGGGTTCAGCACCGGGAGGTTATGCATGGAGCTTTCCAAAGGCATCCCGCTTGTCCATCGGCGTTGCCGGTTTCACCGGGCAACAAAAGTTGCTCCTTAACCAATTTTCAAGCTTCAAGTCCAGGTTGCCATTGTCCCCATCGTTCTCCGGAAGAAGGCTCATGGGCCATCCCTTGCCGCTCTTTGATTCCCGGCCTGTAAGACTAGCGTCTCAACGGGTTGTTTTGGTGGGAGATGCGGCCAATCTTGTGGATCCCTTCATTGGAGAGGGAATCTACTACGCTATTCGAAGCAGCAAGATTGCGGCCGATACGGTGTTGAAGGCCATCAAACAAAGCCCGGTGACCTGCATGCCTTATCAAGAACATATTAGCCGGGAGATGTACCCCGAGTTCAGGGCGGCTGCGAAACTGGCCCGACTTTCCTATGCCTTTCCCCATCTCTGGTATGAAGCCATGCAAAGGCATCCCGACGTGACCCGCTGGTTCTACGAAATCCTCCAAGGACTCGAAGATTATCCTGGATTACTTGCCAAGTTAAAAACCCAGGTGGGCAAGCTGCTTAAAATTCTATTCCTTCGAGTCCTGTGATCTGCTGTATCCGTTTTTTAGCCGAGTGAAGACGTCCAGAACGAATGAGGTCCAGAATCTCGGAACGGACCAACCGGTTAAAAATCCTCTGACGTTGAGTCTGTGTGGGTATCCTCGCCAATAAAACCTGACGGACCCTTCCCAGGAGTTTAAGAAAGCCTGAGAACTCTCTCCCGAAGGCTCGCCCCAATTCCTGACGGATCCTCTTAGCCAGAGCAGGACTGTGGCCGCTAGTGGAGACTGCGATCAGCAGTCCTCCACGCCGGACCACGGCCGGAACTAAAAAACTGGATGCTTCCGGGAGATTGGCCACATTCACCAGTTTGTTACTTTGCTTTGCCTGGACTGCAATGAGACGGTTAACTTCTGGATCATCCGTGGTAGCAAAGACCAGGAAGGCATTTTGTAAGTCACCTCCCCGAAAAACACGTGGCCGCCATTTGAGCTTTCCTTGGCCCACCATCTTTTTTAAAACAGAGGTGATCCTTGGACTGATCAGCTTGATCCGTGCATGGCAGCTCAGGAGGGTCTTGACTTTGCGTTCGGCTACACGACCTCCTCCCACGACCACTACATTTTTATCTCGAAGATCGAGGAAGAGGGGATAGTAGGTAGGATCCTGTTTACGTTTCATGCCCATTGGGACTGGACAGTAAACGCAGAATTTCCTTCCGGTACTGGGTGTCAGGGTACTTTTCCAGGAGTTCTTTGAGGCCCTGCTGGGCCTTATCAGACTCCCCGAGGCCTTGATAGGAGAGGGCGAGATAGTACATCGCCTTTTCCACCGCCTGGGTTTCTGGGTAGCCCTGTACGATCCCCTGAAATTGTGCAATGGCCGCAGGATAGGCCGACTTCTTGTAATAGAAATGACCGATATAAAATTCCCGTTCTGCCAAATGCTCCTGGCAGAAGCGGATTTTTTTTAACGCGTCCTCACGGTAGGGATTCTCACTGTAGAGGTCCAATAATTTCTGAAAAGCGGTAAGGGCCTTGAGCACAGGCTCGATGTCTCGATCCACAGTCTGGATCTGGTGGAAATAGGAAAGCCCAAGCTTATACTGGGCATAGGGAGCCCAGCGATGGAGCGGGTGAAGATTTAAGAAGTACTCATACTCTGTGGCCGCCTCCACAAAATTTTTGTCTTTGTAGAAGTTCTCGGCTTTCTGGAGAAGGCTTAAGGGGTCATAGCTTTTGGACAGCTCATCGGTGGGGGCATGGCTTAAGACCTCCTGCAGTTCGGCCTGGATGTTGGGGTCGATCTCATCCTTCACGGTGGCACATCCAGAGGCCAGGATCAAGAAAGACCCTAAAAGTATCGTTATACAATATCGAAACGAGCTGGACGGACTGTTGATCATCGAATCTACGTTAACAAATTATAGTCGAAAGATCAAGCCGGGATCCCTTTGACTTGGGGGGGTGATACGATTATAATCTTGACAACATGCCAAAAATTATCAGGTCCAGAATAATCGGGACAGGTTCCTATCTTCCCAAACGGGTGGTCACCAATGAGGAGATCAGTCAGCTCACCGGAATGGCCGTGGCAGGGATCCTTCGCAGGACCGGGATTAAGGAACGGCGTTGGGTCTCGGATGGGGAAAGCTCCTCCACCCTTGCTACCTCGGCCGCACAGGCCGCTCTGGAGGCGGCTCGAGTTCGTCCTCTTGATTTAGATGGTATTGTGGTTTCCACCACCTCTCCAGATATGGGCATGGCCTCCACCGCTTGCCTGGTACAGCATAATCTGGGGCTGCATCGGATCCCTGCTTTTGATGTTGCTGCTTCCTGTTCGGGATTCCTTTATGCACTTTCGGTTGCGGATCACTACATTCGGAGTAGCAATGGCCGTACATTCCTGGTGATGGGTGCCGAAGTAAAGTCACGCTTTCTCAATCTTCGTGATGCATCCACCGCTATTTTGTTTGGGGATGGGGCCGGTGCCGTTGTACTCCAGGCCACAGAAGAAGAGGATCAGGGCCTGCTTTCCATTCAACTCCATGCCGATGGTTCCCGATGGCCTCTAATCCGTCTGCCTGGCGGAGGGTCCAGACATCCCCTTACCCTAGAGGGGCTTTCAGAAGGACTGTACACCTTGACCATGAAGGGCGGACCCCTGTATCGAGTAGCTACCCGGATCCTGAAAAAAGCCATCTCAGAAGCTCTGGCCCGCCATCGTTTGAAGATACAGAATGTGGATTATTTGCTTCTGCATCAGGCTAATGCCCGAATGATCAAGAAGCTTGCTACAGACATGAAGATTCCACCCCAGAAATGTATCACCACGATCGACCGCTACGGAAACACCTCTTCGTCTTCTATTCCCATTGCCCTGGATACAGCCGTCAGAGAGGGGAAAATTAGATCGAGGGATCTGATTCTGAGTGCGGCTTTTGGTGGAGGATTAACCTGGGGTACTGCGCTGATCCGGTGGTGAAATAGGGTATACTCATTATAAGGATGAAGAATCAATCTACACTGAAAAGTCATCTCCCTCCATGGTTTAAGGTCAGGATGGACCGAGGGCAAAATTATCTGGATCTTAAGCGGATCGTCAAGGGCTTAAATCTACACACGGTCTGCGAGGAGGCCCGGTGCCCTAACATCTGGGACTGCTGGAACCGAGGGACGGCCACCTTCATGATCCTGGGAGATATCTGCACTCGAAGCTGTGGCTTCTGTGCCGTGAAAACGGGGAAGCCTACCGAGCTGGACTTAGGAGAACCTGAACGGGTGGCCCAGGCGGTCAAGGCATTGGGTCTTAAACATGCCGTGATCACTTCCGTGAATCGGGATGAACTTTCCGATGGCGGTGCAGAGATCTTTGCCCAGACGATTCACAGGATACGGGAGTGGCTTCCGGGCTGCCGCGTGGAGGTTTTAATTCCTGACTTTGAGGGTTCTTATGATGCCCTGATGATCGTTTTGGAGGCTAAACCGGATATCCTCAATCATAATACCGAAACCGTTCCCCGACTTTATTCCATTGTGCGCCCCCAGGCCAAATATGGTCGCTCGCTGGAGCTTTTAAAAAGGGCCAAGGAGTTTGGGGCCGTTACCAAAACGGGTCTGATGCTGGGTCTGGGTGAGTCTATGGATGAGGTCCGGACCGTGATGCGGGATCTTGTAGCCGTCAAATGTAATATTCTCACTCTAGGACAGTACCTTCAGCCTACCAAAGACCACCTACAGGTAGTCCGTTACTACCATCCTAATGAATTTACGCAGCTGAAGACCGAGGGCCTGACTATGGGGTTTGGGCATGTGGAAGCGGGTCCCCTGGTTCGCAGCTCCTACCACGCCGACGAGCAGGTCATTCCCGTACCTGGAATGTAATTTATCCTTTTCAGGTAACGTTCACAGTTATGTTTTCTTTATTGATAGTTTCCATTCTTATGTCTCTGCCATCATCTTCAACAACAATGAATTGAGTATTGTTTCGGAAAAACTCCTGAGGGAGCCTAGGATTAGCAAACGGATTATGATAGACCTTAAATCGTAGGAACAGCTTTTCATTCTTTTGAAATCGGTCAGCATAAACAACAGCTAAAAGTCGAGTGTTGGCGGGTCGCCCATCCTTTTTGCGATTATAGAAAATACCATTCGCAGCTCTATCCAATTTAGTCTCGGTTGCTAACGAGCTTTGTGAAAAAATTACTTTGAGATTGCCGTAAAGTGCCATCTCAAGTGTATCCTCGTCAAGATTCCAATGCCCCAAACCAGAACAGGTAAAGACTATCAGAGGTTTTCTGTACTTCTCTAGTTTTTCACGAATCCTCCCTTTTATTGCTTTTTTCAGTTTCTCAGAGTCAAGTTCAAACATCCCCATCGCTTTGACGGATGAACCGACTGTGCGAGGACTAATTGAGATCTCAATCATACTTTCACCATCATCATACACACGTGTTTCATCTTCGAGATCAGCTATAGATGTATTTACTAGCGATATTACCCAGTCAAGAATCTTACGCTTTTGGTACGAATTCCCTCTAAATCCGAACTTAGTTACAAAAACATTAAATGGAGGATCTAAGCTGTTAATGGCATCGCTCAGTTCATTTATGAAGACATGATTTCGCTTTTTATATTTGGGATCGGAGATCGATATCACATCTCCAATAAAGTCTGCATTTGGCCAATACAGATCAGGTTGCTTGCTGCTTATGACTTGATGATACAGAACTTTGTGGTTTGTTTTTTCTAAGTAGCGAAAAATAACCAATTCCCAAAAACCAGCAGTGAAAGCTTCCGTGTCTTAGATATTACGCAAATTGCCAGCCAGTTCGGGATCACCACTTGGAAGCAGTTCATCATACCACTGATTTAACTCTATTAGTAACCAGGGAGAGTGTGCCTTTAGGTTCACCAAAGGCCGCAGTTCTGATGTCTGAGCCATCGGAATGTTATCAATAAAAGATTCATCGTAAAGCATTCTAAACCTTTTGCTCACTTCAAAATCATTTGTTTTTGGATCTTAAGAAGAGTACTGCAAACTCATTGAAAGATCAATAGTTGTATCTTCCTATCCGCAAATGGGTTTTTGGAACAGGCGGTGGGGTACGGAAGGGCCACTGTTGACATCGCCAAATGCATATGCAATACTATATGCGTGTATCGGATCTTGTTTTCCGAGGGTGTTGAGGAAGATCTCAGGAAAATTCCTAGGTACTACCGGAACCAGATCCTGGGTAAGATTGAAGCGTTGTTATTGCACGAGCCAACGGTCTTAAGTAAAAACAGAAAGATTCTGGTTAACCTCGTTCCTCCATGGGAGACCGTTTCGGTTGTCTGGGAAGTTCGTGTTGGGGAATACCGGGTTTTCTATGATGTGGACGAAGCAAAAAAGGTGGTTTATATCCGGGCCGTTCGAAGAAAACCGTATGGGAAGACCACAGAGGAAATTCTATGAAAACGATATCGGTTCGTGACCTGCAAAAGAAGGTGCGAGAATGTGTAGACGCTTCACAGTCGGACAGGATTGTGGTGACACGACGAGGGAAACCGGCAGCGGTTATTGTGGGAATTGAAGGAGCGGATTGGGAGACTGTTGTCCTTGAAACCAATGCGGCCTTCTGGCGCCTCATAGAAAAGCGCCGTAAACAGCACACCATTTCACTAAAGGAAATCAGGAAAAGGCTCCAGAAGGTTTCCTAGCACCTGTGACAGAGCCTCCTCCCAAAGGGCGACGGATGTGAAAAAATGGTCAGCTACGACACCAGGCAGATTTATTGCTTGTCAATGGTCAGGTTTAACAAAGGCCCTTAGAGCCTTTTTCACGGCCTGATGCCTCTTGTTCGCCAGCATTTTGGCCTTGGCTCTGCGGGAGCGTTTCCGTTTTTGCCGTCTGATTTTTTCTCTGAGCTGCTGTTCCGCACTGAGGGCACCTAACTGCTGTCGCTCGATCTTGTCCAACAGTATTCTTCGGGCCAGAAAACGATTGAGGGCCTGGGAACGTTCGCTCTGGCACTTGACCTGAATGCCGGTGGGGCGATGGAGCAGGACCACACAAGTTGAAGACTTGTTGATCTTCTGACCTCCCGGCCCTGAAGAGCGGACGAAGCTTTCAGTGATGTCCTCTGGACGAATACCCAGCCGACGCATGCGTTCGTTCAACTCGTGTTGCTTGCGGGCCGTAACTGGGAAAACTGACATGTGGATTATTATTTGTCTGTGGGGGCCCGTGCGCCGACACAACAATCAAGGTGCTCCGATGCCCCCACACCCCGGCCCGGCACTGGCATAGCCAGATGCCGGGCCATTTTAGTAGCCCGTGCCGCGCCGGATGATGGCAAAGAACACAATGAGGACGATGATGAAGCTGATCACCCCCATGGCATACCACAGGATGCGATTGATCTTGCCCATCACCGGTTCCTTGTTTTGATCTTCCATAGAGACCCTTTCCCTAACTACACTGTGCCTTGATTCTAATGAACCCCCCAGGCGGTGTCAAGGGTAACACATTTTCCCCAGTTCACCCTGGCCTTTCGCTGCTCCAGGGCTTCGGCGCTGACCCACCGCGGCGCTCGGGTGGGAAGACCCTTCCGGAATTTCCTCGGCCCTTTCGGTCCTCGGTCAGTTCCGGCTTTCCCTTCCCTACGCTGCCGGGTGAGGTCCCCAGCGCCTCTCGCCAGTCGCGCTCAAGGTCAGGTCTCGCTGGGTCCATATATGTTCTTGGGTGGCTGGGCACTGTCTAAGGTAAAAGGCTTTCTTTCCTAAGCGCTGTTTTGTATAATCTAACAGACTAGATGTCTATATCACTCACACCCCAGGGTATCCTGGACAAGTTACAGAGGGAGTCCTCTGCCTCTATTACTCTGAAGGATCTTTTAAAGGCCTTAAACCTCTCCAAGCATGATCGCCAGGAACTTAAGAAACTCCTCAGGAACATGACCCGCGCTGGCCAGATTATGCGACACAAAGGGGGCCGCTACAGCATTCAACAGTCTGATGTGGGGGCCCGTGCGGGAAAAATAAAAGCGGGCAAGGCACGTCGCTCGCCTTCTCCGTTTCCTCGTGTGACAGGCAGACTCTCGGCCCATCGGGACGGCTATGGGTTCGTCATCCCGGATGATGGAGGAGAGACTGATATCTATATCAGTCCACGAGGAATGGGGGATGCTATGGATGGAGACAGAGTCATGGTCCAGGTTCTTGCTATTAAGGCGGATGGACGAAGGGAAGGAATCATCAATGAGGTTTTGGAGCGGGCTCACCGCCAGGTGGTTGGACGATTCGAGCGAAGCCGTTCCCCTTCTGGTGGATTCGGTTTTGTGGTTCCCCAGAATCCCAGGATTCATCATGATGTTTATATCGCCCCTGAGCTGACCCTGAAGGCTCAAGAGGGAGACCTGGTGGTGGCGGAACTCCTGACCTATCCTACGACCCAGCGGAATCCTGAAGGCAGGATCACCAGAATTCTGGGTGTGGCGGGTGACCCAGGAATTGACACCGAGATGATCATGGAGGAATTTTCACTCCCACGGACTTTTTCGGAGGCCTGTCAGGCGGCTGCTGAAGCCCTGCCTGAGCGGGTTATGACTGACATGATCCAGGGTCGGCGGGATCTGCGGGCATTAAAGACCGTCACAATTGATGGAGAACGGGCCAGAGATTTTGATGACGCCATATCCATAGAGCGCTTGGATGATTCTCAATCATTGGCTTCGAGTAGGGCTCGGTTTCGGCTGTGGGTCCATATTGCGGATGTGGCCCATTATGTGGGCTGGGACGCAGACCTTGATCTGGAGGCCAGAAAGAGGGGAAACAGTGTCTATTTTCCTGACCAGGTGGTTCCTATGTTTCCCGAGCGGCTGTCCAATGGGATCTGCAGCCTCAATCCTCATGAAGATCGGCTCACCCTCACGGCGGAGATGCTGTTTGACGATCGTGGCACAAGGCTGGGCTATGAGATTTACGAGAGCGTGATCCGAAGCGATGAGCGGATGACTTATACCCAAGTCAAGGAGATCCTGGCGGGAGAATCGGCTGAGATACAAAAAAGGTATGCCAACTTATTGAGCGACTTTAAGGTTATGAAGGAACTGTGTGAAATCCTCCGGACTCGTCGGATGGAGAGGGGCAGTATCGATTTTGATCTCCCGGAGCCTGAGATCATTTTAGATCTTCAGGGCCAGACCACTCAGATCCTTAAGGAGGAACGAAACCTTGCCCACCGGATTATTGAAGAGTTCATGCTAGCTGCCAATGAGACGGTGGCCCAGCACCTGACAGACCTGAATGTCCCTATGATCTACCGCATTCATGAAGTGCCTGATCCGGATAAGATGATGGGGCTCAATGCGCTGCTGGAAGGCTTTGGGCTATATTTGAGAGGGATTGCCCAGATCCGACCCAAAACCCTCCAGCAGGTCTTAGAACAGGTCAAGGTCCGCCCTGAAGAGAAACTGGTGAACACGGTCGTGCTCCGATCCATGAAGCAGGCCAGGTACGACACTGCCCAAACAGGCCACTTTGGCCTGGCCATGGACTGCTACACCCATTTTACCTCCCCGATTCGGCGCTATCCGGATCTGGTGATCCATCGACTGGTTAAAGCGATGTTATCTATGGGGACCCGTGCGGCAACACAAGATGTTGGACTCGCTGCTGGAGCGAAGCCCGGCGCTCGCTTTTTATCACCCGGGCCATCACTTTCAGAGGCGTTCTTGTCGGGGATCGCCAGGCATTGCTCTGAGCGGGAACGAATCGCCATGGAGGCCGAACGCAAGGTGGTGGACATCAAGAAGGCCCGATTTATGGCGGACAAGATCGGTCAGGGTTATTCAGGCCACATCAGCGGAGTAGTCCCATACGGTTTTTTTGTGGAGTTGGATGAGATCTTTGTGGAAGGACTGGTTCCCGTTGCCTCCTTAACGGATGATCATTACCTGTATCGGGAAGCCCAGCACAGCCTCGTGGGTGTGGGGAGACGAAGAACCTACCGGTTGGGGGATCCCATCCAGGTGAAGGTGGAAAAGGTAGACTTAATCCGGTATCAGATTAATCTGTCGCTGGCCGATCTTCCTTCCCCTGGTCGGCTCAGTGGGGACAGAAAGCGCTTGGGCCGCTCGAAAGGAGCAATGGGAACGAAGAGGAAGAAGAGATAAGCGAGCCTCTGGCTCTGCCAGGGCGAGCGCGGGGTGTGGGGGCATCGGAGCACCTTTCTGTTTGTGTAGGCGCACGGGCCCCCGCATATAATCGACCACTGGATCTTGTATTTACTTTACAAATCATTCGATATATGGTATACGTTACACCCCAGAACGGGTGGCGCGGCCCGGAAGGAGCGCCGATGATTCATCGTAGAAACGTCAGGATTCTATCAATAAAGAAAGGAGCTCATGAGACTTAAGCGAATCGACATCTTTGGTTTTAAATCCTTTTGCGAGCGGACCACTGTGGTCTTTGAGCCCGGAATCACGGCTGTCGTGGGTCCAAACGGATGCGGCAAGAGCAATATTGCAGATTCGATCCTGTGGGTCTTGGGTGAGCAAAGCCCCCGAACCCTTCGAAGCGACCGAATGGAAGATGTGATTTTTAATGGTAGTGATCACAGAAGGCCATTGGGGATGGCCGAGGTGTCCCTCACCATGGAAGAGGTGGAACCTTCACCTGATAATTCTCTGTCCCGATATCGGGAGGTGTGCATCACTCGAAGGCTGTTTCGGTCCGGGGAGAGTGAATACCTCATCAACAAAGCCCCATGCCGCCTCAAGGATATCCGAGATCTCCTGATGGACCTGGGGGCCAGTTTCAAAGGCCATGGGATTCTGGAGCAGGGGCGGGTAGACGAGCTGGTGACGGCCTCTCCCCTAGAACGCCGGACCATCATTGAGGAGACGGCGGGAATTACCAAGTACAAGGTCAGAAAAGCCGAGGCCGAGCGGAAACTGGAGGCGACCGAACAAAACCTCCAGCGCGTTCGGGACATCATCGCCGAGGTGAAACGCCAACTCAATCACCTAGAACGGCAGGCCAAGAAGGCCAAAACATATCAGGAACTGCGGGAAGAGATCCGCAATTTAGAGCTGCGATTAAGCGTGTATGAGGGCCGTCTGCTGTCTGGTATTCTAGAAAATACTCAAAAGGAATACTCTGAATTACAAACAAAAGAGGTGCACCTCCTGGCTCAGCGCTCCGGTCACGAGGCCGAGATAGAAACCCTCAGGATGCAGGTCATGGAGCAGCAACAGAGCTTAGAGAATCTAAAACGGACCTTGCATGCCCTGGAGTCCCAAATCTTGGGTGCTGAACACAAAGTCAGCGCTATTATCACTCAACAGAAAGAGTGGCAGGATCAGACTGTTCATCTGGAGGCCGAGATCAAACTCCTTGACGAAGCCCTCGTTGAGGGCCAAAGCCGTTTAGAGGAGCAAGGGCGTCAGTCCCAGTCCCTGGAAGAGGAAACGGTTACTCATCGATTGAGACTCAATGAGCTTGAGTCCCAGGCCCAGGAGTTGGAACTTAAGATTCGAGAGGCCAATGACGTCTTGGAAACAACCCGGCAGCAGGTTTTTGATCACCATGCCGGAATGACCCAGACCAAGAATAAGATGACAGAAGGTGAGCTTAGAATTGCCGAAATCCGTCGGCGTATGGAAAAGGCCATCGGCCAACAGGCACAACTCGGGGAGGAACAATCAAAGCTCCAGGAGATGATCAGGATGCAGGAACAGGGCCTGACCAGCCATCGCCAGCAACTTGGCCAGATCAGAGACGAACTGCGTCATCGCCAGCATCGCCTGGGGGCTCTTGAGGAAGATTGTAAACGTCAAGAATCCTCATGGAACACCCATCGCCAGGAACTGCAGGATAAAAAGATCCGCCATGCGATGTTGCTTGATCAAGTGCAGCGGCATTTAAACCTTCAGGAAGGTGCGCGAGAACTTCTCGCTCTCAAAAGCCCCAAACAGCTTGCCGGGTTTCATGGGGTACTGGCCGATCTCCTGGAGACCCGATCAGGTTATGAAAAGGCCCTGGAGGCGATTCTCCGAGAGCGCCTCAGTGGTCTGGTGATGGAGGGGAAATCAACCATTACGGCAGCCCTAGATGTTCTCAAAAATCAAGGTGCCGGAGAGGCTACTTTCATCCCACGCATTCCCAGGATCCGCATTCCACGCCAGGAGGCCTTGACCGGAGCCGAAACTCTTAAAGCAAATCACAGAGGTGTGTTGGGCCAGGCCCTTTCATTTGTCCAGGCGGGGGAGGAGAACCAAACCATCCTGGATGCCCTGTTGCAGGATGTCCTGATTGTTGAAGAACTGGAGTTAGCCTTTACCCTTTGGGGAGAATCTGCCTGGCCTGGGACGTTTGTGACCCTGGAGGGGGATGTTCTTGAATCCAGCGGGATCCTGTATGGCTACAGCCCCCGCACCGAGAAAAAGGGTCTCCTCCAGGAGAGGCGGGATGTGAAAACCTTGGAAGCAGAAATGGGCCGGCTTGAGCAAGAAGTGGCCGCCCTGGAACAGGGCCATCTTGCCATGACAGAGCAGTTAAAAGAACTGTCTTCCCAGATCGAAGATCACAACCATCGTTTCCATGCCTTAGAACTGGAGGAGGTGGAGTTGGTCAAGAAGTTGGAGTTCCTCCAGCAAGACCTCCATCGTGTGGAGGACAACCTGGAACTCATCCGGTTGGAACAGCAACAGGCCGCTCAGGAGGAGCAAGAGATCCGGGGAAAAATCACACAACTTTCAGCTATCCTGGAGGAGCAGGACAGACAGAGATTGTCTCTGGAGACCTCTCTTCAGGGACAACAGGGGATGTTGGAGCAGTTGGCTACCCGGAAGGAAGCACTCCAGGCAGAGATCACACAATATAAAATCACCCTCACCGGTTTTCAGGAAAAACAGGCCAATTTCAGGGCGCAGCAGGAGCAACTGAACCGCCACCTTCTAGAACAGAAGGAACAACTCCTTTCCAAAAGGCAGAGACTGGAGCAACTGGTGACTCGGCAGCAGGCCTCCAGTCTTGAAAAGGAAGAACTGTTGCAGACCATCCAGCGGCTCTCCGGCGAGCGTCTTTCCTTCATGAACCAGATTCAGACCCAGACAGAGACCGTCTCGACGATCCAGGATCGCCTCAAGTCTCTGGAAGGAGCCCATCGCCTCTGCCAGTCGGAACTGGAGGGAGTCCAGAAAGGAGTGCGGGAGTCTGAGGTCCGTGTGGCCGAGACCAAAATGAGATTGGACCATATCCGGGAGGTCATCCATTCCCTGTCCCATACCACATTGGAATCCGCTTCTCAGGAGATGGGTGAATTTGAACTTCAAGGGGAAGAGGCCAGGACCAAACTCAGTGAATTAAAGAACAAGCTTGAAGCCATGGAACCCGTTAATCTGGCTGCATTAGATGAACACCGGGAGCTTTCCGAACGATATGAGTTCTTGACCCGCCAGGAACAGGATCTTACCGAATCCATGGAGGCTCTCCGTAAAGCAATTGCCAAGGTCAACCAGACGATTCAATCTCTGTTTATGGAGACCTTTGAGGCCCTCAATGCCAAGTTTGGGGAGGTGTTCACCCAGTTCTTTGAGGGAGGAAGTGCCCGCCTTGTCCTTTTGGACTCGGAGAATCCTCTAGAATCGGGGCTGGACATCGTGGCCCAACCACCGGGCAAACGCCTGCGCCACATCCAGCTTCTCTCGGGTGGGGAGAAAGCCCTTACGGCCATCTCGCTTTTGTTCTCAAGCTTTCTAATCCATCCGGGGCCGTTCTGTGTCCTGGATGAGATTGATGCCGCGCTGGATGATGAAAACGTCCGAAGATTTACTCGTGTCCTTCGCTCACTGTCCGAGCGGTCCCAATTTATCCTGATCACACATAACAAGCGGACCATGGAGACAGCCGATGTCTTGTATGGAATTACGATGGAGGAGCGGGGTTCTTCAAAGGTTATTTCGGTCAGAATGGCCGAAATGGCGGGGCAGCCATCTGGTTAGTGATATTTCTTATGGGGATAATCTCTCGGCCTCCTGGATAAAGTTTAAGGTCATCAGGTGTTCCTTGTTATCCAGCTCCTCAAACTCGATTCCAAACGCATAATGTCCTTTGAACTGCCTTACCCAGCGGACGGTCCCGTCCATTGTTTCTTCGATAGGCTTGCCTTCAGGATCCGTAAACGGTATGTAGATCCGAACATGGCTCTTTTCGGCAATGGGTTTTGGGGAATATATTCCTAAACCACCATAGCTGATGTTAAACGTATAGGCCTCTGTGATATCTTGACTGTCCAGATTGACCAATTTGATGCTGGTCAAGAATGGGAGGCGGGGATACTTTCGATAATTTCTGCGATACAGGCCTTTTGGGGGTTCCACCCGGAAGCGATCCAAAGACTCCGCAATGGCAATGCAGTTGCGACCTTTCTGCTTGGCCTCATAGAGGGCCCGATCCGCAGTGACGATCAATTGCTCTTCATCGCTGAACTCCGACCCAGAGAAGGCGGCAATCCCGATGCTGATGGTCATATGGATATTTCTTCCTTCACGCTTTAAGAAAGGATCGGACTCAATGACATTGCGTAATCGCTCGGCCAGTGCAAGTGCCCCACCTTTCGAGCTCTGGGGTAACACCACCGTGAATTCATCCCCACCATATCGTGCAACAAAATCGTATCCGCGCAACTGTTGACTGAGACGATGAGCCAGCTCCTGAAGGGCAAGATCTCCCACAGCGTGGCCGAATGTATCATTGACGTTTTTGAAATTATCGATGTCGATCATCATACAGGCCAGCGTGAACCGATGCCGACGGCTTCTCCGGACTTCTACCTTCATGGCATCCCCTAGATATTTACGATTAAAAATGGCGGTGAGGGGATCCACATTAGAGGACTTTTCCAGGTCCTGTATTCTTTGGTGCAGCTCCTCGTAGGTGTTTTTTAATCGGACCAGGTTCTTTGCCCGCATTAAGAGGTCCTCAGTCTGGAAAGGCCGGACCAAAAATTCCTGGGCGCCCAGTTCAAAGGCTTTGGCCTTGTAATCCATCTGGGCCTCAGAAGCGACAAATAGCACGGGAAGGTGTGCACAGTCAGGGAGTGCTTGGAGTGCCTCTAAAAACTTGAGACCATCCATGTCCGGCAGGGTGGCATTGCACACCACTAAATCTACTGTTTTGTCTTTCAGGGTCTGTAGTCCCTCGGTGCCATTGCTAGCCTCATAAACTCGATTCACGGTACCGCTTTGAACGAAGATTGCTTTAAGTTCTTCCACATTTCGTAAAGAGTGGTCGATAATAAGAACACTGAATTTCATGTCATTGCCCTTTCCGGCCATGCATGGCCTGGTCTGGCTTTGTCACTAAATATAGCAAATCTTAAAATTCTGTCAAAGACTCTGGAGGTCTAAAAGACGCAACCTTCAGTGAACGGTTTGGGGGAAGATTATTTGGGTGTGAAATTGATATATTGATATAAGGAGATTAGAACGGTCGCTTGCCGGAAGTAAAGAGTTCGGGGACCCGTAGCATCTCTTCATCACTCAACAGGGCCATGCGGGGTGGAGCATAGCTGGGATCCAGTTCCAGGGCCCTTTTAAAGCAGGCCTGGGCCTCCTCTTCCTGCTCCATGGCACGATAGCAGATGCCCACAAAGAAATGGGCCTTGGCTTCTTCGGAAGGCTCCATGGGAAGTTTCAGGGCTTGTTGCAAAAGTTCCATGGCCTCGGTGGGATCATCGCCGTTTCTGAAGGCTCCCATAGCATGGTAGGAACCGTACAGGATAAGGGCAGGAACGTAATGGGGGTCCAGCTCCAGGGCCTTCTCGGCCGAGCGGCAGACCTCTGCGAAAAAGTCGGCCCGCTCCAGGACCGATCCTGCCATTCTGGAGCCCTTCATATGCAGTCTTCCCCTGGCTACCCAGAGGGAAGAATCCTTTGGATGGCGCTGGCATCCCTCATTAATAATACCCAGGGCCAGGTCAATCCTGTTTTCCTTTTCGAAAAATTCTGCAGCCCGGATGTAGGAGAGGGGCTGATCCTCTAGTTCTGAGATAGGAATTTCCAGGATCTCTGGATCTATCTTGGGAAGAGCCGAAGGCTTGATCTCTTGCCATCCAGAGATGTTCTGCAAGATGCGAAGCACGGCGTAACGGGGAGTTCCCCAAACTTGGGGCAGTGAAGCGTATTTTTCAGGCAGACCGGCCTCAATGATCTGCAGAATCTCCTGCATGGACTTTCCTTCTTCAGCCAGGGGAATGACGGCATCTAAAAAGTAGGTTTGAAGATCGATAAAGAAGTCTATTTCAGGAATTCCGCCCAGGGGGCCATGTCCGGGGATGACCTTCTCGGGAGAAAGGGCCCTCATTTTCTGTAAGGCCTTAATCCATGACCGATCGTCCGAGAGACCTTCAGACATAACGGGCTGACCCAGAATAGGAAAGCTGCCGGTCATCAGGGTATCGCCACTGATCACACATTTCTCGGTAGGAAGATACACGGCCATGGCATCGTCCGTCTCGGCCTGGCCTAGGAACATAATGTGAATGGGCTGTGAACCTAACTGGAGGGTTATCTTATTTTCAAATGTCTTCTCGGGAAGAGCGGGATCCTGCTCCGGGATTGAAAATCCCCGGGAACGTAAAAAGGCACGCTGTCTACGGCTTCTCCTGGACATAAATTCCCGGGTGAGATCTCCAGACAGAATCGTAGCGCCGGTTTCTCTGAAGACATCATTTCCGGCCCAGTGGTCCCAGTGGTAGTGTGTGTTGATCACGTACCGGATGGGAGCATTCGTCACGGTCCGAATGGCCTTGAGCATCCGCCGGGCCATAGGGGCGTTGATCTGGGTGTCCACCACACAGACGCCTTCATCGGTTACAATAATCCCCGAGTTCACCACATTTCGGAACATGTAACAGTGGTCGGTGATCTTTTTCAGGCTGCCGTATTGAAGCTTTCCAAAGGGATTCTGCATGATTTTATAGAATACGGTATTAAGAGCATCCTAGTCAATAGCCAGTTGGCTCGACTTGGCCTTTCGCAGCTCCAAAGCTTCAGCACCTGTTTACGAACGACGCTCGGTGGAAGGCTCTCCCAGATCTCCCCATTTTTATACCTTTTTGATATGACAGAGGCCTATTTTTACACCGTTTTTATAGACTTCCTGCTAAGCTAATCAATATTCACGTGGAGGAACTATGGATATAGTTTATGTCGGTTTGGCTGGGCTCTTTTTTGGGATCTCCTTTTGGCTCTTTACCTTTTTGAAAAACCTGTAGGAGGCGGCGACATGACTGGATTTTACATTGTTGGTGGGGTCCTTGCGCTGGGACTCCTGTTTTATCTATTGATCGCATTATTGAAGCCGGAGGTGTTTTCATGACTCTCAATGGATGGTTGCAGATCACAATGTATTTAACTGTCCTTGTGGCTTTAGTAAAGCCATTAGGATGGTATATGGCTCGGGTCTATGAAGGACAGGCCACCGGGTTAGACCGTTTTCTTGGCCCGATTGAACGGGGCATCTATCGGTTCTGTGGGATTCATGAGGATGAAGAAATGGGATGGAAGGATTACGGCATGGCCATGCTCTGGTTTAGCGCTGCCGGATTCCTCGTCCTTTATATGCTGCAACGGCTTCAAGGCTGGCTGCCGCTGAACCCGCAGGGCTTCGGCGCGGTCTCGCCTCATTTGGCCTTCAACACGGCCGAAAGTTTTGTCACCAACACGAACTGGCAGGCCTACGGCGGCGAAACGACCATGAGCTATCTGACTCAGATGCTCGGTCTGACGGTGCAGAATTTTGTATCGGCCGCTACAGGGATGGCTGTTCTGGTCGCCCTCATCCGGGGTTTGGCGCGAAAGAGCGCAGAAACCATCGGAAATTTTTGGGTCGATCTAGTCCGCAGCACGCTCTATATTCTTATGCCCCTTTCGGTCATCTTTTCGTTGATTCTCGTCTCCCAGGGAATAGTCCAGACCTTCGGTGAGTACAAGACGGTGAAGTTGCTTCAACCTGTGAGTTATGACCAGGCCATCACAGACGCGGATGGCCAGCCGGTGCTGGATGAACAGGGCCAACCCAAGACTGAAAAAGTCACCGTGACCGAACAAGTACTTGCAGTGGGGCCAGCCGCCTCCCAGATCGCCATCAAGCAGCTCGGCACAAACGGCGGGGGTTTTTTTAATGTCAATTCCGCACATCCGTACGAAAATCCGACACCGCTCTCAAATTTCCTGGAATTGCTGGCCATTCTACTGATTCCAGCGGCGCTCTGTTACACCTTCGGTAAAATGGTGGGAGATACCCGACAGGGCTGGGCCATATTGGCCGCCATGATGATTGTCTTGGTCGTGTTTATCGCTGGATCGTACTGGGCGGAGTCGGCTGGCAATCCATTGATCGCCAGGTTGGGAGTGGATCAAACGCTTAGTAGTGTACAGCCTGGCGGCAATATGGAAGGAAAAGAGGTTCGCTTCGGCATTGCCAACTCGATCCTCTGGGCCTCTGCAACCACCACCGCTTCCAATGGTTCGGTCAATTCCATGCATGATTCCTTTACCCCGCTGGGCGGGTTGGTGCCGCTGTTTTTGATGCAGTTTGGCGAGGTGATCTTTGGCGGCGTCGGCTCCGGCCTGTACGGCATGCTGGTCTTTGCCATCATCGCCGTGTTTGTGGCGGGATTGATGGTCGGTCGCACGCCGGAATATCTGGGCAAGAAGATCGAAGCGTACGAGATGAAGATGGCATCGCTGTTAATCGTGATCATGCCGATCATCGTGCTCGGACTCACAGCGGTTGCGGTAGTGACAGATGTGGGGAGGGCCAGCATCTTTAATCCTGGTCCGCATGGATTCAGTGAGATCCTATATGCCTACAGCTCCATGGGGAATAATAACGGCAGTGCCTTTGGTGGTCTCGGTGCCAACACGCCGTTTTATAACGTGACTGGCGGCATCGCGATGTTTATATCCCGTTTCTGGTGGATCATTCCTACGTTGGCGCTTGCCGGCTCACTGGCACGCAAAAAGGTCGTTCCAGCCGGGCCGGGCACCCTTCCGACCCATACGCCGCTCTTTGTCGTGCTGTTGATTGGGACCGTTGTGCTGGTTGGTGCCTTGACATTCATTCCCGCCCTCGCCTTGGGTCCGATTGTTGAGCATTTGTTAATGGTGAGCCAATAATGATGAAAATGAGGGGGTATCGCCCATGACACCGACAAAAAAGCTTAAATTATTCGATTCTCAGATCGTCCGACAAGCGATTGTGGATTCGTTCCGGAAACTGACTCCGTGGCATCAGCTCCGTAACCCAGTCATGTTTGTGGTCTATGTGGGAAGCATTTTGACCACGCTCTTATTTCTTCAGGCGATTTTTAGCCAGGGAGAGGCACCAGCCGGATTCATCCTTCATGTCTCGTTCTGGCTCTGGTTTACCGTGCTGTTTGCGAACTTTGCCGAGGCCATGGCCGAAGGGCGTGGCAAGGCACAGGCGGCCTCGCTGCGGCAATCGCGGCGTGATTTGACCGCAAAGAAGCTGACGGAGTCACGGGATGGATCAAACTACACGGTGGTGTCAGCCAGTCAATTAAAAAAAGGCGACTTCGTGCTAGTGCAGGCCGGGGATGTTATTCCGGCCGACGGCGAAGTGATCGAGGGTGTCGCCACGGTGGATGAGAGCGCCATCACCGGCGAGAGCGCACCGGTGATCCGGGAAAGCGGCGATCGGAGCGCCGTGACCGGCGGGACACGGGTGCTCTCCGATTGGCTGGTGGTGCGCATTACTGCCAACCCCGGGGAGACGTTTGTGGATCACATGATCGCGTTGGTGGAGGGAGCAAAGCGGCAGAAGACGCCCAACGAGATCGCACTCAATATTCTACTGGCGGCGCTGACCATTATTTTTCTCTTGGCAACCGTCACCTTGCTCCCGTTCTCGATCTACAGCGTGCACGCAGCCGCTCAAGGGACACCGGTGACCATAACGGTCCTTGTCTCTTTGTTGGTCTGCCTGATTCCCACCACGATCGGGGGCTTGCTGTCCGCAATCGGGATCGCCGGGATGGACCGCATGATTCAGGCCAATGTCATTGCTATGTCCGGACGCGCTGTGGAAGCAGCAGGCGATGTGGACGTGCTGCTGCTGGATAAGACCGGCACCATTACCCTGGGCAACCGGCAAGCGACGGCATTCATTCCCGCTGATGGAGTGGATCGAGTTGGACTCGTCGACGCCGCTCAGCTCGCCTCATTGGCGGATGAAACACCGGAAGGGCGCAGCATCGTCGTGCTGGCCAAGGAGCAATACGGCATACGTGGCCGGGATCTTCATGAGCTGGGTGCGACCTTCATTCCCTTTACGGCCCAAAGCCGGATGAGCGGCATTGATCTACAAGACCGTCAAATTCGAAAAGGTTCAGCGGATGCGATCGAGGCCTATGTCACCAAAATGGGTGGCCGCTTTCCGGATTCCGTACGTACGGCCGTTGACATCATTGCCAAACAGGGCGGCACTCCTCTGGTCGTCGCGGAAAGTTCCAAGGTGTTAGGTGTCATACAGCTGAAAGATATTGTCAAAGGAGGAATCAAGGAGCGTTTTGCCGAGTTGCGACAAATGGGAATTAAGACCATCATGATCACAGGAGACAATCCCCAAACAGCCACTGCCGTGGCTGCAGAAGCCGGTGTCGATACTTTTCTGGCTCAAGCCACTCCCGAAGCAAAGCTGAAGCTCATCCGTGAACTTCAGGAGGGAGGACGCCTGGTGGCCATGACTGGTGACGGCACCAATGATGCCCCGGCACTGGCCCAGGCAGATGTCGCTGTTGCCATGAACACCGGCACGCAGGCCGCCAAAGAAGCCGGCAATTTGGTTGATCTGGACTCCAATCCGACAAAACTGCTCGAGATCGTCGAGATCGGCAAGCAATTATTGATGACCCGGGGCGCACTGACCACCTTCAGTATCGCAAACGACGTCGCCAAATATTTTGCCATCATTCCTGCGGCGTTCATCAGCACCTATCCGGCCTTGGGCGCCTTGAACATCATGGGACTGGCGACTCCTCAGAGCGCCATCCTATCGGCCATAATTTTCAATGCGTTGATCATCCTCGGGCTGGTTCCCCTGGCCCTTCGCGGCCTGCGGTACCGGTCGATCGGAGCCAGCGCCCTGCTCCGACGGCATCTCTGGATTTATGGTGCCGGTGGGGTCATCGTGCCGTTTATCGGGATTAAGATCATTGATCTGATCCTGGTCGCACTTCACCTGGCTTAAGGAGGAAATTCATGTGGACACAAATTAAAACGGCTCTCTTACTGCTCTTCATTCTCACCTTGATGACAGGCGTGCTGTATCCCCTGGCCGTGACGGGAATTGCCCAGATCATCTTTCCTGGAAAAGCCAACGGCAGCTTGATTTTTCAGAATGGACAATCGGTCGGTTCAAGACTGATCGGCCAGCCCTTTGATGATCCTAAATACTTCTGGGGGCGACCGTCGGCCACCGGACCGTTTCCCTATAATGCTGCGGCCTCGTCCGGCTCCAATCTGGGCCCCACCAACGATGCCCTGTTAAAGGCCGTGCAGGACAGGGTTGCTGCACTGAAAGCGGCCGGTCCAGACAACGCTACATCGGTGCCCGCCGATCTGGTCACCGCCTCCGGGAGCGGACTGGATCCTCACATCAGCCCAGCGGCTGCCGAATACCAGGTGGGCCGGGTCGCGCACGCGCGTGGTGTCGATGAACAGATCATTCGGCGCCTCTTTGCGCAGCACATTGAAGTCCGCCAGTTCGGTCTGCTGGGAGAACCCCGGGTCAATGTGTTACAATTAAACCTTGCCCTAGATAATCTTTAGGTAGAGAACGGCTTAACTCATTCTTTCCCCAAGGAGGCCAATGCAAAACCAACGGCCTGATCCAGATGCACTGCTCAAACGGGCGCAGGAAGAAGAGTCCCGCCAGGCACGAGGAAAGCTTAAGGTCTTCTTCGGCGCAACAGCCGGTGTAGGAAAAACTTACGCCATGCTGAAAGCCGCGCAGGAACAACGGGAAGATGGAGTGGACGTGATGGTAGGTTTGATTGAGACACACGGCCGCACCGAAACGGAGGCCCTGCTTAGCGGTTTAGAGGTACTGCCACCTCGTGTGGTTGAGCATCGGGGCACTACCCTGCATGAGTTTGATCTTGACGCTGCGATTGCGCGCCATCCCCAGATCATTTTAATCGATGAGTTAGCCCATACCAATGCTCCCGGCTCCCGCCATCCAAAGCGGTGGCAAGATGTCCTGGAGCTCTTGAACGCTGGCATCTCCGTTTACACAACACTCAATGTGCAGCATTTGGAAAGCCTAAACGATGTCGTGACCCAGATTACCAGGATACGGATCGGTGAGACAGTGCCGGACTCTATCCTGGAACGTGCAGATGATGTTGAATTGATCGATTTGCCACCGGATGGCCTCCTGCAGCGGCTCAAGGAAGGGAAGGTCTACATGCCGGAGCTGGCCCAACGTGCTATTGAGAATTTTTTTATCAAAGGGAATCTGATCGCCTTGCGGGAACTGGCTTTGCGCCGGACGGCAGAGTGGGTGGATCAGCAGATGGAGGTCTATCGCCGCGATCATGCCGTGGTGCGCACATGGCCGGCTGCTGAGACGATCATGGTCTGCGTTAACATGAAACCCCGGGGCCCCCGGCTGGTGCGGGCGGCCCGGCGCATGGCAGCGGGACTTCACGCCAAATGGTTGGCAGTGTACGTCCAAACCCCGCGCCACCTGAATGTGCCCGAATCCGATCGTGAGCGGGTGAACCAGACTCTCCGTCTTGCGGAGCAGTTAGGCGCCAAAACAGTAACCCTGAGCGGAGAAGATGTGGCGCAGGAAATCCTGACCTACGCCCGAAGCCGCAACGTGACCAAGATCATCGTGGGCAAGCCAGTACGCGCCCGATGGAAAGAATGGGTTTTTGGATCGGTCGTGGCTGAGCTGGTCCGAAACAGCGGGGAGATTGACATCTATGTCATCACCGGTGAGGCCGGCGAAAGTCGCTCTCTCATTACGCCAGCGTTCAAGCGGACCAGTAAATGGCGGGCGTATACCTTCGCCACGATCGGTGTCGCTCTCTGCACTGCTATTGCCTGGCTCATGTTCCCATTCTTCGATGTGGCAAACCTCATCATGGTCTATTTACTAGGGGTTGTATTTATCGCGACCCGCTCTGGGCGTGGTCCCTCTATCTTGGCTTCCTTCCTCAGTGTAGCGGCGTTTGATTTCTTTTTCGTTCCCCCTTACTTCAGCTTCGATATCGCAGCGATTAAGTATCTGTGGACCTTTGCGGTAATGTTGATTGTATCACTCATCATCACTGGGTTTACCATCCGGGCACGGCAGCAGGCAGAGCTTGCCCGTCAAAATGAACGGCGTACGGCTATTCTCTACGCGTTGAGCCGTGATCTGGCAACCCAGCGCAAGCTGGATAATCTGGCTCGAGTGACCTTGCAACATGTGCGGGAGATCTTTGGCGGACAAGCCGCTGCATTTATTCAGCATGCGAATGGGGATTTGATTCTGCATCGTGATCCACACACCTCATTTGATCTCGATTCCAAGGAAGGGGGAATAGTCCAGTGGGTCTTCGAGCATGGCGAGCGGGCCGGCGTAGGCACGAACACCCTCCCTGGTGCGAGCGGACTTTTTCTTCCTTTAATCGGTGTGAAGGGACCGATCGGCGTCCTTATTGTCCGGCCGGTGCCGGAAGGGCGTCTACTCGATCCGGATCAAATCCACCTGCTTGAAATGTTAGGCCATCAAATGGCATTGGCGATTACCCGCGTGTTGCTGACTGCTGAAGCTCAACAGGCTCATCTCAGGGCGGAAACCGAACGGACCCGTAATGCCATTCTGAGCGCGGTCTCACACGATCTTCGCACGCCGTTGGTGACCATCACGGGTGCTGCCAGCAGTTTATTGAAGGAAACTGAACCCTTAAATCCCATCATTCGTCGGGAATTGATCCAAGGCATCAGCGATGAAGCGAATCGACTGGACCGACTTCTAAAGAATCTGCTAGAGATGATGCGACTCGAAGCCGGTGCCGTGCAACTCAAGAAGGAGTGGCACCCGTTCGATGAGATCGTCGGTGCAGCATTGAACCGGCTGGAGAGAAGGCTGACCGGCCATATGATTGAAACGCGCTTGCCTCCCACCTTGCCGTTGCTATACCTTGACGCTGTCTTGATGGAGCAGGTTTTGATGAACCTTCTGGATAATGCCTTGAAGTATGCGCTGCCATCAACTCCCATCGAACTGTCTGCCTCGGTGTCGGACCAGATGCTCCTCTTTGAAATCGCCGACCGAGGATCCGGCATTCCATTCGGCGATGAGGAACGGATCTTCGACAAGTTTTATCGAGCTGGCCCGGCGCGAGAAGGTGGCGTGGGCTTGGGCCTCACGATCTGCCGCGGAATCATCGAGGCGCACGGGGGACAGATCTGGGCGGAGAATCGACCCGATGGCGGTGCAGTGTTCCGTTTCACTCTCCCTCTGCAAGGAAGTCCGCCTAAAATTGATCCCGAGCGGGATACTTAGACATGCCGATACATGAAGCCACCGTCCTCATCATAGAAGATGAACCCGAGATTCTACGTTTCCTCCGAACGACGCTTCCGCAATACGGGTATCGTCTGTATGAGGCGCTCACGGGCCATGAGGGTCTGACACAAGCGGCAGCTCAAAACCCGGACCTCATTCTGCTGGATCTTGGCTTACCCGACCTGGATGGATTGGAAGTGATACGACAATTGCGTAAATCGGCTGGTATTCCCATTATTGTGCTCTCCGCCAGAGATCAGGAACAGGTCAAAGTCGAGGCCCTGGATTTAGGTGCCGACGATTATGTGACCAAGCCTTTTGGGGTCAATGAGCTGCTGGCACGAATGCGCGTGGTGCTGAGGCATGTAGCAAGGGCGCCGGGAGAAGCGGGGGAGACGGTCTTCACCATAGGCGATTTGAAAATCGACCTTGAACGAAGACAAGTCTCCCTGTCGGGGAAAGAGGTCCACTTGACATTAATCGAATACAAATTACTCAGCGTCCTGGTGCGGCATGCTGGCAAGGTATTGACTCATCGTCAATTGCTAAAAGAAGTCTGGGGCCCTCTTCGTGTTGATGAAGCCCATTATGTGCGGGTCTACATGCAACACTTGCGAAATAAGTTGGAGACTAAACCCTCACATCCCCGGTACCTTCTGACGGAAATTGGCGTGGGTTATCGGCTCCGAGTAGATTGAGTGTTGGAGTCGGACTACTCTTGACTCGCGGTTTCAACAAGGGTATTCTTCCGACTAACGGTTGAGCTGTGTGAGGAAGTACATGCCTAAAAGGCCATTAGACATCACGATTTTTGGTGTGCTGTTTCTGCTCAGTGCGCCGATGGAACTTTATAGCATCATGACCACCGACTGGACTTACACCCCCAAGTTTTTTGGAATTCAGATGGCGGGACTTCCGGCCAAGGTATATCTGGTGGCCCAGCCCCTATTGCATATTGCTTTGGGATATGGTTTCTTGACACTCCGGCGGTGGGCGGTTTACTTGGGCCTTTTTTATGCTGCCGATACCCTCACCAGTGCCATCTCCAGCTTCATCCTATTAGGATACGGGCGGATTCGTACCCTATTCATTGCGCTGCTCACGCCTTTTGTGGTGTATCTGATCGCCAGGCGGCGTTATTTCGTCCGCTGATGGAGAATAATTGAATCGGGTTGTCTCCCTCATTGCAAGCGGCACAGAAATCGTGTGCGCCCTGGGATTGGAAGATCAAGTAGTGGGACGGTCCCACGAATGCGATTTTCCTCCCTCGGTGAAGGGACTGCCTGTATGTACCCGTCCTAACTTTGCCACCGACGGTACCAGCCATGAGATTGATCAGCGGGTGAAGGCGACTCTGCAGGAGGCCTTAAGCGTCTATCGGGTGGATACAGATTTGTTGAGAGAGTTGAGGCCATCTCACATTATTACACAGGCCCAGTGCGAAGTCTGCGCAGTGAGCCTAAAAGAGGTGGAGCAGGCGGTCTGCAATCTGACCGATACAAACCCCGCGATTGTTTCGCTTCAGCCCAACAGCCTGGCGGATGTGTGGGCCGATATTCATCGAGTTGCCCAGGCATTGGGTGTCCCTGAACGGGGACATCAATTGATTCGAAAATTGCAAAACCAGATGGCCTGTATTTCAGAAAAGACCCAGACAGTCCGTATGCGGCCCCGGGTGGCCTGTATTGAATGGATCGACCCCCTGATGGCGGCGGGCAACTGGATGCCGGAGCTTGTGGAGATGGCCGGTGGCATGAATTTGTTCGGTGAAGCCGGAATGCATTCTCCGTGGATGACCTGGGAGGATATCCAAAAGTCGGATCCCGACGTCATTCTCATTCTGCCCTGTGGTTTTGACATTCAACGCACCCGGCAGGAACGCCGTATCTTAACCCAAAAACCCGGCTGGTCGGATCTGAAGGCAGTCCGAGGCAGGCGTGTGTATGTGACGGATGGTAATCAATATTTTAATCGCCCCGGTCCCCGTCTGGCCGACTCACTGGAAATTCTTGGAGAAATTTTACATCCGGAGCTTTTTAGATTCGGTCACGAAGGGGTGAATTGGCAAGAACTTTAAAGGGTTGACACCAGAACCCTGCGTATCCTATCATTTAAGATAGAAAGGTATAGGGGGTATACAATGGCGGTTTCTTTCAATGTGGATCAAAAGCTTGATTGTAAGGGGCTTAAGTGCCCCTTGCCGGTCTTAAAAACCAAACAGGCAATTGACAAGATGACGTTGGGTCAGGTGTTGGAGATGATTTCCACGGACCCTGGCTCCAAGCCCGATATGGCAGCCTTTTCTAAGCGGACTGGTCATGAAATCCTTGAGGTGAAGGAAGAAGCTGACACCTACACCTTTTATATTAAGAAGACAAAATAATCAGCGGGGTGTTTTATGTCGACCACAACAGACAAAGAAGTGAAAGAATGGTTGGATAAACAACTGGCCGGTCCCCTGGCCGAGCGGATCGAGGCCATGGTGGAAAAAAAGGTGGCCGAGGCCCTGGCCAAAGAAAAGGAGAATCGGCCAAAACGAATTGCGATTGTCCTGGCCTCCAAAGGAACGTTGGATGGGACATATCCCCCTTTAATCCTGGCCACCACGGCTATTTCTCTTGGCATGGAGGCAGGAATCTTCTTTACCTTCTTTGGACTGCATGTCTTAAAGAAAGGTGCCCTGGATAACCTAAAGTTTGTGCCGTTGGGAAATCCGGCCACTCCCATGCCCATGCCTAACATTATTACGATGCTGCCGGGAATGACCGCCATGGCCACCCTGATGATGAAGCAGACCATCAAGAAAAAGCAGATTGCCACGGTATCAGAGTTATGGGAAATAGCCAAAGAGAGTGGGGTGAGGCTGATGCCCTGCCAGATGACCATGGACATGTTTGGATTAAAGAAAGAAGACCTGGTGGAAGGATTGGAAGAGCCAGTGGGGGCCGCCACCTTCCTGGATTATGCTTCCGAGGCGGACATTACCCTGTTTATGTGATGAAAAGCGAGCGTCGGGCTTTGCCCGCGCTCGCGCGGGGTGTGGGGGCACCTGCCTGCCGGCAGGCAGGTCGGAGAGGCTTGCTCTTTGTGTAGGCGCACGGACCCCCACAGATAAATAAAATGAGCGAAGAGAAAAAAAAGAGACTCGTCATCCTCCAGACCAGCGGGCTTGATACTCCATACCGCCTCCCTTCGCCTTTCTTCATTGCCACCGCCGCGGCAGCCATGGAGATGGACGCCACCATGGTCTTCACCTCAAAAGGTTGTGGGATCCTCAAAAAAGGGGAGGCCGAGAAGGTCTTCCTGAAAAAAGGCAGCAAAAGCATTGCATATTTTTTGAATCTAGCCTTGGATGCGGGGGTCAAATTCTATTACTGTCAGCCAGGATTGGACCTTATGGATATGAATGCGGATGATCTTATCAAAGAGGTGACCGGTGTCATCGGTGCAGCCGCATTTGTGGACATTGTCCAGGAGGCTGACGTCGTCTTGACGTTTTAGTTGTCTGCCCGCCTGCGGCGGGCCTGCTTGCCTTACCATCTCAGCCCGGTCGGGTGGAATGCTCATGTGCTCCATCCTCAGGATGATTGAAGGTCGTGGCCAGAATTAACAACTGTAACATTCCTGAAGAGTATTATTACAATGTGGACAAGCATGTCTGGGCCAGGATCGAGTCAGATGGAATGGCCACGATTGGAGTGACAGATCTAGCCCAGCACCTGGCCGGACAGATCTTCTACGCGAAAATTAAGTCGGCCGGGAAAATGGTGGAGCAGTTTAGAGGTGTGGCCACCATCGAGAGCGGACAGTTCGTCGGCTCTGTTCCCGCATGCGTGGGTGGGGAAATCGTCATGATCAATGAGCAACTTCCCACCCATCCCACCCTGTTGAATGAAGATCCCTACGAAAAAGGATGGATCGCCAAAATAAGACCCACAGACCTGAAGACCCAGCTAGCCAACCTTTTAACGGGCCAGGCTGCGGTGGAAGCCTACCGCGAAAAAATGCAGCGGGAGAATATTGGCTGTACCTGATGATCCGAATAATCAGGCTAATCAGATAAATCTATGTATAAAGGGAAAGAAATCGAGATGAAAAAACTGGCTGCCTTGCTGGGTCTGGTCTTCGTTCTATTTGGATGCATGGGCATGGAGATTCCACATGAACTGCCCGACCTTGAACTTCAATACCCTGTGGGTTATCCAAGGCTGACCAAGATGATTCCTGAGTGTGCAAACATTAATCCCGACAATTACTCTTCCTGTGCCGTGGCTGCTCGAATGATTGAAAGTTCCACAACCCAGATCAGCACCTATCGGTTTTTAGACTACTGGGAGAAAACGGCCTTTAGTGACATCCCCAACCCGGTTATCCTAGAAGCCACCCAGAGGATTGTGATCCCGCTTCTGAAGCAACTCTATCAGATGTCCCAGGACGAGTACAGCAAGACCCTGCTTCAGCAGGTCGATAAGATCCAACTGACTTCAAAGGGTTCGTTTGACGCCTTCCAGAAAATCCACAAATGTCTTGTCTCTCAAGGAAAGCCTGCCAACTGCCGCAAACCTTAGATCAGTCAGCGTTCGTATATCAATGAACGCTCGGGGCGTGTCTCGGATGTTCTCTGATGAGAGGCCTGTCCGAAAACCTGGGGTCTGGGAGAATTCTCTAGAGAAGAATTCTGGCCTATAGATCTCCGGGCCTGCTCATCCTGGATGCTCAGCCACCAATTTCTTGCAAATGTCTCCAGCATGCGAGCGACGGCTAAACCCTCCTCCTGTTCCTTAAACGTTAGAGTGATGGACAGCACGGACTTTTCATTATCCTCGGCCAAGATCCTCACTTTCATAGTAACCTCCCTTGGATTTAACCTATAATAAATTGCCTGTAGAGCGGCTCTCATTATAAAAAGGCGGTCCGGCCGTGTCAACAGGAAAAATACAATATTTGGTATTAAATGAGCTTGATATATCAATATTCTGTGGTTATGCTGTGATCATCTTGTGAAGAAATTGTGGATAGAGCATGAGGGCCCATTTTTCTTGCTTTTTGTCTGAATGTTGTTTATATTCCCAGTCAGTTTAAAGATGAATTTAATTAAATTATCGCCCTCCACTCTTAATCTTTTTCTTGATTGTCCCCGCTGTTTCTGGCTGGATAAGGTCAAAAACATCAAACGGCCCCGTGGGATATTCCCTTCATTGCCGAACGGGATGGACCGCGCCATCAAAACCTATTTTGACTCCTATCGTGTGAAGAAAATGCTTCCCCCGGAGCTTCAGGGCAATGATTTTAACGGGGTGCAGCTCTTTGACAACCAGTCACAGATTGATCGGTGGCGGAGCTGGCAGACGGGCCTTCAATACCGAGATTCCGATAGCTCCATCTTGACGGGTGCCCTGGATGATCTTCTTGTCCAAGGGGAGAAGGCCATCCCATTTGATTATAAGACGAAGGGCTCTCCGGCATCGGAGGAAGGTGCTGTTCGGTATTATCAGTTTCAGTTAGACTGTTATGCCCTGCTCCTTGAAGCCAATGGCCTGCCGACGGTCGGCCATGGGTTTCTCCTTTTTTATTCCCCCAAAGTAGTGGTGGAGCATGGCCATGTTGTCTTTGAGTGCCAGGCCATTAAGATTTCCACCGAGATTGAACGGGCCCGGACGATTTTCAGGAAGGCGGTGAATCTCATTAAGGGCCCCCAGCCCGAAAAGAACACAGAATGCGAATATTGCGGATGGTTAGATGCTCTCAAAGGGGGTCAGGGTCATCTCTTTATCTCATAAATAAGCCTAAACCTACATCTGGGAATGCTTGAGGTGACTGGACCAGACGCCCCAGGTGTTTTCAAATCACTCAAGTAGCGTTTGTGATCACCCTTCGCTTTTCACCTGCCTGAACGAGCTACAAAAACATATTCTCGCATGACCATTACTTGAAGGGCCTTTAATATCCCTTCTAAGTAACTTTCCCCCCTCAGGGTCCGGTATTTACCTGATTTCTATTTTCTATAGGGGAGTTTATACTTAGCATGGGGTCAGAGGTTGAAACGGTAAGATTAAGATAAGGAAAGGAGTGAACAACCCATGAAATGTGATCGGTGTAAAGGATTCATGTACCATGGGTTCCTGGCTGGCCCCATCAGGATCTATGTCGTCCAGAAATGTGTGAATTGTGGTGAGATCCTGGACGAGGTGATTGCCTCCAACCGGACTCTGCCCTTAAATGCACGGGTCCAAAGGGAGCCCCCTCTTCAGACAGAGGGAGGTCTGGAGCAGGAGCTTACCTGGGGCGCCCACAAGCCAGTGAAGGGCCTTCTCCGCCGATAGGAAAGGGATTGAAAATGACTTGACTCATCGAAACAGCTCATGGGTGGGTATGGATATGCCGTCACAGCCAAGGAGACTCAATCTTTTGCCAAAGAGGTGATCTATGACAGAAATGATTGAGATCCATGTGGTTATCCCCAGAGAAATAACGATTCTTGTTCCTGAATCATTGCTTGAGGAGCTTGTGCAGAAGGTGGAGGATGAAAAACTCAGTGCGATCATTACCGAAGCTTTAACCGAGGAACTCAAAAAGCTCCGTTTCCGGAAGGACATAAAAAAGGTTCAAAAAGTTGATAACAAGTGACTTTCTAGATTTCCCTCTCTTCAAGGACCGTAAAACGATACTCCAGCACATTGCTCTTGTTCTTTTCTTTGTCTCGAACAAAGACTTGAAATATATGAGTTTTTCTTTCTGCAGATTCGGGAACAAAGTTCATGCCTGTATAAATTCCGTCGCCTCTTGAAACATCTCCATTCACTCCGTCATCATTAATGGGCAACTGGATACCTTCCACTTTCTCTCTCAAATGGTAAAGAATCTTGATGACGTCATTTGGGCCTTGGGTATCTGTGATGCGGAGTGTGATCTTATACATAGTGCCTACCGGACCAGCCTGGGGAACAACCTTAAGGTCGGAGATCACAGGCGCTCTCTGATCCTCTCTGGCAGAGGCCTTGTTGGCGGCGGGTAAGAGCATAAAGGCTACCGCGATCAGACAAATCTTGATAAACATATCTTAGTCTATGGAAAGAAAGTTTCCACGATAAAATACCAGTATGAGGACCCTCTGTCAAACACATTTGTTTATCTGCGCAAGGGATTTGATCGCGTACTGCACCGATCCCCTTGGAAAACCTTCTTCCTTGACGAGAACCTCTTAGTGGGTATACTTGTTCTAAGACATCAAGTGATCTGCAAATAACTTTTCATCATTCAAATAGTTACGCTTCATCTTTTGAGATGCATCAGGGTCGACATCGAGCATGGCGGATCAAGAGAGCCTACATTTTGATATTAAAAAGATCGAGCGACGTGAATGGCAGTTGTGGGCTCTTTCCCTCACGCTTATCTTCTTTCTGGGCAGTCTCACTGCCGGGGCCTATTTCTTAATCGTCCGTGAATACCCTCAGAACTCTGCGATCACCCAAGCGATGGCATATAGAGGTTTGGCGGGGGTCTGTGTGCTCATTACCCTCTTCTGTGCCTATATCATTCGTACCCGCGTCGTATTAGGGAGAATGAGACACCTCCTGGCAGGACAGGCCATGCGCGATCACCTCACCGGCCTTTTGAACCGCTAATACTTCAACGACCGGGTGGCGGAAGAGATCGCACGGGCCAATCGAGACGCAAAGATTTTGGCATTTTTTCTTTGCGATCTTGATAATTTTAAGGCCATTAACGATACCCGAGGGCATCAAGCCGGAGATGAGGTCTTAAAGCAAGTGGCGAAAAGCTTCCGAGAGTCCACGCGAGGAAGTGACTTAGTCTTTCGCTGGGGCTGTGATGAAATTATTGTGATCTTATCGGATACCACGAGAGATGGAGTCTTGATCGCTGCCGATCGGATCAGAAAAGGCGTGTGCAAAATTGGAGCGGCGACCCAACTCACCTTGGATTTGAGTATTGGGATTGCCCTCTATCCAGAGCACGGGAGAAGTATCGATGGGTTAATTCAGCTTGCCGATCGGGCGTTGTATATTGCCAAGAAGGGTGGGGATAAAATACATATTGGGGAAGAGGAATACCAGATCGATGAGCACTCGGTTAAAATTGTCTTTCAGCCCATGGTCAATACTGAAACCGGTAAGATCATGGGCCATGAAGCCTTAAGCCGTGATCCCCAGGGCAAGCTTGAGATTCTTGATCTCTTCAGAAGGTATCAGGCGGTGGGGCAACTCAATGAACTAAAATGTCTTTGCTTTCAGTTACAGCTCAAGAAGGCCTACGAGCTAGGATTAAAGAGAGTCTTCATTAATATCGATTTTAATGTGCTCCAAAAAGTCGAACCCATGACCAAGCCAGAGGATATGGAAGTGGTCTTGGAAATCTCGGAACAAGAGGCGATCCATGAGGTGGGAAAGTTCCTGGAAGTGGCGAGGCAGTGGCGGGCCAAGGGTTATAAATTTGCCATTGACGATTTTGGGGCTGGGTTCATCTCCCTCCCCTTTATCGCTCGACTGATACCTGATTATATTAAGATGGACCGGTCCACCATCCTTCAAGCCGTGGCCTCCCAGCAATTTTCTGAATTTCTAAAAGATTTAATAATCGCCCTGCGCAATTATTCCAAAAAGGGAATCATTGCCGAAGGAGTGGAGACAGAAAAAGAGCTAAAGGCAGCGAAGGCGATGGGAACCCAGGTGGTGCAAGGCTTTCTGCTCGGCAAGCCCAAGGAACTCACGTGAGAAGATCGCGTCTCCTTAGGCCGCCATGTTATCCTCTATAACTTCCGTAATAGCCTTTCTTTACTTAATATCTTTGTTACCCGTCTGAATAAAAGAAGTCCCAGACGATCAACTGGCAGTTTCTTCTTCCCATTGCTCTTGGGCCTCCCCCCAGCCATCGATTTTCCGCATGTTGTAATGCCTTCGAGATCACCCTAAACAGTTTAGGGATATCCCACAGTCCCGTGGGTAGCGCTTTTATAATCTTGTGCTAAACTTATAATCATGCGATCGCAAATAAAAGGGTACACTCTTCGCCAGGCCGCCAAGAAGTTAGGGATTACTCCCCAGGGTGTTCATAAGGCCATTAAATCAGGCCGTCTTAAGGCAAAGACCCTGAAAATCCATAAACAAATCTGGATGATCTCGCCAAAGGACCTTAAAGCCTACGTCGTCTCTTTATCCCACCAGAAGCGCGGTCAAAAAAAACAGTTGACTGGTTGATGTCATCAACCTATACTGGGGGGTATGTGCAATAACCCCGACCTGGACTCAGCACGTGGGATAATTAATGCCATGATCCTTTCGGGAATCTTCTGGGCGCTGCTCGCTCTACTTCAGGGGATGCTTGATTGAATCTCCCATCTCCTCCATCTTCGCCAGGGACGTTTGTCTAGCTTCTCCTGGGCGATCTAATAAAGCACGACTTAAATCTGAAGAGCTGTAATACTAATACCATGAGTCAGTCTCAGAAAGGGTATGAACTTCTTCCTAAAAGCATTATCCTTTAGCCCTTCCTCTTTATTCAACATTTCAAATGATCATAAGGATGTTTCGTTGGAAGAGGATATTGGAACTACTTGAGACAAGAGCTTTAAACTTGATTACTCTTATAAAGAATGATAAAGTAAAGAATAAAGAAATGACAGGTCCATGTTAGTTTTTAATCCATCTCACACAAGATAAACCATACCCATCCATTTCCATTGTGAAACTCTATGACAGCCACCCTCCGACCCGACTTTCAGAGGACCTGAAGCGTATCCTCGACCATGCCGGTGGCAAGCCGATCACGCTGCAAAAGATCATCGAGATCCTCCACGGGCGGGGCCTAGATCTCCTGGTTCTCCTACTAGCCCTTCCATTCTGTACCCCGATTCCTCTCCTTGGGCTTTCGACTCCCTTTGGCATGGTGCTCATGTTCTTGGGCCTTCGGATCGCGCTTCGCAAACACCCCTGGTTTCCCAAACGGCTCCTCCAGCGTGAGATCCCCTATGCGACACTGACCAAGATCATCCAGGCGGCACTGACGGTCACCACTCGATTGGAAAAGGTCCTTCATCCCAGACTCAAATTCTTCAACCGGTGGGCCACATTTACGGCTTTGAACGGTCTGGTCATCACATCAAGCGCATTTCTTCTGATGTTCCCTATTCCCATCCCCTTTACCAATACTCTGCCAGCACTCTCTATTATCCTAATTGCTGCCGGGATGATAGAAGAAGATGGTGCGGTCATTGTCGCTGGCTATCTGATGGCCGGAGTCTCCTGGGTCTACATCCTTTCCCTGTGGGTTGTCGGAAAGATGGGAGTGAATCTCCTCAGTCTACTCTAGCCGGTCCCGCGCAGCCTGGCTAACTACTTGAGATTCCGATATTAACGCTTTGTAAGTGTGCTGACTGATGGCTGCCTGTTTTCTTTTAGGTATCTAACCTTACACTTGAATTGACGGGCTAAAATATGGCGCTATACTTTAATGCATAGAGTATTGATTTAGCGAAGCGTATAGTCACTAGGCTCGCACTGGTTGTTCTTAAACGAAGTACCAACGCAAAAGAGGTGAATTCACGTGGGGATCCCAATTCGTGTCTTGATTGTGGAGGATTCTGAGGATGATATGATCCTCATTCTCCGGGAATTACAACAAAACGGGTATGATCCCATCCATCAGCGCGTAGAG